>OGSB01000055.1_pt1 | contig 135046 bp, 136 predicted proteins | sample 1573741 | NCBI WGS metagenome assembly OGSB01 (sample SAMN03295824, study PRJEB24534) | human gut metagenome | isolation source: fecal sample 5 from infant 3 | host: Homo sapiens | place: USA: Pittsburgh, PA | collected 2014-07 | reverse complement strand
AATTTCCAAGGCAAAATAAATTAAATTTTTTCTTGACATTTAATAGCTGGTCTTATTTTATTCATATTTCCTACAATTGACTCTATATAGTATCAAAAGTGAAAAACACGTCCAAAATCGGACGTGAGTATAATTCATTTTCTTTTTTCTTTCGGGATATTTTTACTTTTCTTATTGAATTTATATCTATACCTATATACTAACATAATATGCAGCTATATTAGATAACTATAGTGCAAACATAATAAACAATACTATATATGTTTTCTTTATATCTCTATTTACTAACAAATAAGTTACTCCTAGCAAAAATCCCAAGACAATTCCTTCTAATCCAATCCATATACTACCTTTTGTAAATGCATGGGCAAATCCCCATGTAATTCCACAAATTATTCCTCCATATGGGATGTTTTTTCTTTTATACCATACCTCAAATGCCTTCTGCGTAAAAATTATGATAAGCATAAATAACACTGTTTCAAATGCATAGTATATATACTGAAAAACAAATAATAATAACCCTTTACTCTGAAACTCTCTAATAACCTTAAATCCTTTCCAATCTATGTAACTTGCTATTAATGCTATAACAACACAAAATATAACAGATGCCCATTGCCATTTTGTCATCTTATCTGATGTTTCAAAAAGATTAAACTGATACTTCTTCTTAGATGCAAGAATGAGCAAATAGCTTACTATCCCCCAAGAAATACAGGTTATAATCCAGTGAATGATTGTCTGACTTGTATTCCAGTCCTGCATTGTGACTCCATATATCATCGGTTCTAACACATAAGCATATAACGCCTCTAGCCCTAATCCAGCAAATGCAAGCATTCCTAAAGAGAAATAATCCCACCCAGTAACTTTATTATCCATATCTAATCCCCTTTCTTCTTTATATTTTTTAACATTTGATTAGCATTTTTCACTTCCCAAAACACATTTAAATAATAAATAGCAGCACCTATAATATAGGGAATTGTAAATGATAAAAACATATCTCTATATGCATTAGGATGTAAATCCGTATATAATCCTGAAATCCAAATAATTAATAATATAATCCCAATTAACACTAAATATTGTCCAATAATTACTAGTGGCAATGGAATCTGCTGTAGTCTATAATGTTGTGAAAGAACTAATGTTGCAATAAATGACACAAAAATCATCATAAGCAAATTTGATTGATAATTCCCAAATTCATTTTGTATAATAGCTTCTAGTATGATTTTACTCATAGATAGAATAGTGTAAACAACACATACTGTTGGAATAAATGTTTTTTTATCTATAATCTTCATTTTCTGCCTCCTGTATGTTTCTCAAATATTCCATAAAATTCTTTTTAAAAGTTCTATTCAAGATAAGCACTTCCCCATTTTCCATAATCAGACGCATTCTCATATTTGAATCTGTTTTAACTCTGTCTATTCTGTATATATTTACTATCATAGATTTTCCAATTTGAATAAAGCCATTGCTTTGAAATCGTTCCTGAAAATTTTTCAAAGTAAAGTCTATCTGGTAAACTTCACTTTCTAAATACGCATAACAACGTCTCTCTACAGTTTCCAAGTAAAATATATCATTGGGAAGTATCTTTTTCGTTAATTCCCCATTCTTTCCTAAAATTATTTCGTATGATTGTAAATAGTTCATAATTCCGATGATTTCATGGTCTTTCTCACTATAGAATACATCCACGCGATTTTCTTCTATCATTTTATCTTCATAATAGTTGACCTTCAATTTTTTTCCTCCTTCCATATAAATTATATCAATTATCTTCTTAATTACAACATTCTGCTGCTTATCTTACAATTTGAAATGTCTAAGTTGCATAAATAGATGAAATACATTTGTTTTAACTAAAAATTTGTAATAGAATCAATTTATTCTTATGATTCAAGTTATTAATTCATTATATTTTCTAGCTTATCCATAAGAAGAAAGCCAGTCAGAATTATCCAACTAGCTCATAAACCATTCTAAATTTATTCAATTATATACCCAACCACTCTCTCCCTTCGAGCAAACTTACAACTACCTTCTAATCCTCAAACACTATCATTTCCTCAATTATCCATAAAATATAAATCAATATCAAATTCTTCTATTCCTGCTCCGCCTTCTATAATCCTAATAAAGTCACTAAGCTAAATCAAAACCTTATTTTCATTTTAGCACGAGCTTATTGTGGGGAGCAAATCTTTATTTATAGGATACAAAAAAGATGCTGAACTCGGTCCCCCCTTAGAGGTAGAATATACTTTTTAATTAAAGCATCTGTATTACTTCAAAAATAAACTCGCAGGGTTTTGAACCATTTGTGCTAATCGGGGAAGATTTAATTTCTTTCAATTTCAACTTAAGCTGCAAGGCGTTTTGATAATGATATAAAAAGTGTCCGGCGCAGCATCCGCAATATGTAGAAGTAACTGAAACAGGCTTTTTCAACTTTTTAATTGACGGGCAAGCACAATTGTATACACCATCTTGAAACCAAAAAATACCCGTTGTAATAGTACCATCTTCATTAAGTTTTGGGGTTCCCATATATTGAATTGAGGAAAGTAGTTCGATCTTTTCATTAAGTGATCTGCCAATATTTTGCTTGCCGAATTTTTTACATTCCTTGTCTCTTTGTCCACTTTTACAGCATCCTTGTTTTTCCATTACTGATAAGCATTGCTCATGTGAGAGCATGGAATCCATTTGATTAATTATCGCAATGACAGGTAGTGGATCATTACCGCCTGGATCTGTAAAATTGATTTTAGATATTATCTCCTCCGAGATCCTTTCTTCAATCATGGCTTGCCTTATTTTCTTTATATCCGGCATTATAGATTTTCTCCTTTTCCTTAATATTTTGTTTATAAAACATTTTAGCATTTTACATTTTATTCAGTCACTCACTACCTGACCTATTCTAATGAAGCATTAAGACTGTCATTCTTTACTGGACGCAGTTTAATAGGTACAAATATGTCAAGCTGCTTATATCCAAGTCCACGGTTCATTTTCTCACCTACAATCATATGGCACATTGCCCTGTGTCCTTCACGCTCGTCAAGTTCAAATCCACTACTGTCAATCCAAGCTTTAATTCCGGTATATACCCTGCCATTGATATCATCATCACCATCGATGGATACCGCATTTGCGTACAGACCACCTTCAAACTCAATTATTTCGTAACCGTCTGTATCTTTTTCTGTTACCCAGTCTTCAACAGCAAATAACCACATTCCTCTGCCATCCGGTTCAAAAAACATAAAATCAAGTGGTGAAAATGATATACCTTTTCGTTTTTTGTCATATTCGGAGAACCATTTGCCAAAGCTTCCTATAACTTCACTTAAATCATTAAAATAACCTGATGAAGCCATTCTACACTTTGGTATTTCTACAATTCTGACTTCCGGTGCTTTTTTAAGCTTTTCGGTAATATTCAAAAGCCTGTTAACGCGTGCAGGATTTCCTTCATACCCGACATTAATTATCTGCTGCTCAACTTCCTTTGCTTTCTCATATAAAAGTTTTACATCAGAATCCTTCTGAAAATCAATTCTATGAATTTGCATAATAAATTCTAAAACTATTTTTTTAAGCTCATGCAGAAGAGCAACTTCATCATCAATATCAGAAATTTTTTTGCCTAGAACTTCTAAAACTATCTCGGAACTGGATGATCGAAAAATTCTCTGAATATCTTTAATGCTAATGTTCAATTTACGAAGTATAAGAACCTGCTCCAATCGTTTTATTGAGGATTCATCGTACATTCTATACGCATAGTCATCACTTCTTTGACTGTTTATCAATCCCATATCTTCATAATATCGAAGAGTACGGGCAGTCACATCATACCTGCTTGATACTTCTTTGATTTTTAATAAATCAGGCATAGTTTGTTTTCCCCTTTTCATTTTTATTAATTATATAATAACTGTTTCCCCAACGGAAGAGTCAAGGGGAAAAAGAAGAAAAAGTGAATATCACTAAACTCTAATGTATAATAACTGCTAAATCATTTCATAAGAAAAATGTGGTAAAATTATAAACAGATTATATATGAGTAACCACTGTCCTTACAAATTAAATAATATAGACAGCGGTTGCTCTTTATTTATTCATTACCTGAGTTATGACCGTAAGGTCCGGGATTTGGTTGGAAAGAATCCGTGAATGCCGTAACAGTGATCATATACAATCTTTTCATGTAAAACTTACTTCAAAATCTACTTTTATTATCCCCGTGTTATTCCATTCCCTTCCTCACCTTTCGGCATTTCACCCTTTCCGCTATTAATAACTATAATCTTAAGCTTACTATCTGATGAATCATTAGCGAACCATATATCTCCATTCCCTATTATAAATCCAACCGAATTCCCCCATATATCCTTTGTGTATGCATCTTTAATTTGCAACTTAAATTTATCATTAAATATCAGATTGTATTTTTCAAGAAATGTGTCTTTATCCTTGATATATATTTTTTGTTCATCTAGATTAACATTAAGTGGATATTGAATAATTTCTGCCAAATCCTGACTTTCATCATTTTGGATTAATTCAACAACTTTTTTTGCAAAATCTTCTATTTCTTCCTTGCTATGTCCACTATAAACTTCCATTGGTTTCATTTCTTCATCCTGCAATGTTAGATGCACAGAGAGTTCTGTTTCAACATTCTTTTGAGAAAATTCATGCCAAACTACATCTTTTTTTTCATCTTCTTCTTTCATGAAAGAATTATAGGATTCTTCTGTAGCGGATTTATTATTAATGAAGTATCCTATAGTTATGTTATCATTGTTTTGGATTGATTTCACATATCCCAATATATCAGTTTCATAGGCATTTGATTGGAATTTCAATTTTCCATATCCATTATCTGCTGCACCGTTTGAATACTGAAATGTTCCGTCTGTTTTAAGCGCTTCTAAGCCTCTGTATACAATATTGTATCCATAAATTGTATCATTCATATAATGCAAGACTTCGTAAAACTCTGGATTATTATCTACTGCTAATTCAAGAACAGCTTCAGGTACCTCATCACTATCCATATCAAGTACTGTAAAGTGTGTCACTTCAAAGATGGTTCCATTAATCTCTTTGTTAGTTAAAAAATCATTCAAAGATAATTTTTTCTTGCTATCAATGCTGAAAAATTCATCATTATTTAACAATACTGATTTATATGCTTCTAATACCGAATTATTATTAGATGGCATCGTGGCATTTGTATTTTCACTTTCACTATCTGAAGAAAGGCTTGTGTCAGTAATTTTACTATCACTTCCACTACTGCTATTATTTGAGTTTAAATTGTTTTTACTGCTCCGACACGCAGTAATTGAAGTACTTAACAGAAACACAAGAAGTATGTATATAATTCGTGATTTCATTTAATTTCTCCTTTCAAAGTATAGATTGTATTTTAACTTTATCCTATTCTACTAAGACTATGATTAGGGAGTATTAATGCTCAAACAGATAAATCCTACATGCTCGGGTTCAGTGCTGATGGCTGTCCTTCTGGCTGAATTCTCATAATATCACCTTACATCTCCTCTACTTGAAACCGCCACAAAATCGTCTCCTTTGTAGTGCTTGTTTTTACCTTATTTATTCTCTACGTATACTATATTATACTATATGAAATAAACCGCTACAAGTGTAGCGGCTTGAATACAAACATAGAGAGGAGCATTTCTATGGAGAGAACAATAAAAGTAATTGGGGTATTAGGATTCATAACATGTCTTTTAGTCATGTATATACCAATTTGCTTTTCTAGAATTTATGATTGCCAATCAGCTGGATAAGTCACATAGATAAACCTTGCCTTTCCTTCAACTGAAAACTGAATACTTGAATCTCTTGGAATCAAAATCAATTCTCCTGCATTGGCAGTTATTCGCCGTCCATCTATGATAATAGTCAGAGTTCCTTCAATAATATAATCTATTTCATCATATCCTAAAGTCCAGTCGAAGGTAGTATCTTCCATTACCATTAGGCCACAACCCAATCTAGGGCTTTCAGTAAGTGATACTAAATCCTTCGTATATACTTTATGATTAGGGTTGCCTGTGTCCAGTCGATCTTCTTCACTTACAGAAAACAATGGCAAAGAAATTGCCATTACTCCACTGGGGTCAACATTCCTCTTTGAAGCACCATTTAACTTATTACTGTATTCTTCCATTATGATACTACGAACTAGCTTTTCAATTTCTGATCTGTCTATATTCAACATCTTACCTCCATCCGTACTTAAATCTCTATAGTATTAGCTTTATTCAATCCTAAATACACGGTTAGATAGAAATATGGCAACAAGAATGGCAGAAATACCACCGACTAGCTTACCAATAATCATTGGAACAATCAATTCTGGTGCAACACCAGCCGTAAATCCTAAATGGTCACCAAATGCAAAGGATGCTGAAACTGCAAAAGCAATATTAATTACCTTGCCACGTTTATCCATACCCTTTACTGTTTGGAACATGGCGATGTTGTTAGCAAGAGATGCAATTAGACCTGCTGCTGCAATATCATTCATTCCTAACAAGTGACCTAGTTTCATCAATGGCTTCTTAAATAGCTTTGTGATCAAGAACACCAATCCATAAGCACCGGCTAAAGTAATGGCAATACCACCAACTGTTTGAAATCCAACTTCAAGTGTATCTTGATTTTCAAATATTTTGATACCTAATAGTAAGTCTAACCCACCAATTGCCAGCCCAATGGCTGCAACAGCTACTATAATTTTCCCAAATATATTGAATCCTTTAATCATTCCTTCAGGGATTTTAAATAGTCCAATTGAAATTAAAATCGCTACAGCTATTATAGGTATTAAATTCATAAAGACTTTAACTATTGGCATACCCATCAAAATTCCTGCAACTAATGCTCCAATTGGAATAGTCACAATGCCGCATAATACCCCTTGTGCCAGATACTTTGTATCTTCCTTGCTGATAATACCCAATCCCACTGGGATTGTAAATACAATTGTCGCCCCCATCATGGCTCCTAAAATACCACCTGAGAAAAGTCTAATTAATGGATCAGTAGTCATTTGTTGTGCTAAGAAAAACCCCCCCATATCATTTGCTAATAAAGTTCCTGCAAACATTGCTGGATCTGCTCCTAACAATTTATATAGTGGAACCACTATAGGACTTAACCAATCAGATAACTTGGGTGCTATAACGATTATACCAGCCATTGAAAGTGCTAAAGAACCCATTGCTAGTATTCCTTCCTCAAATTGTTGACCTAAACCAGTTTTATTACCCAGTGAACGGTCGATTGCGCCTATGACCATTATAATTGCCATAATCCAAATTATCATTTCACTTATACTCATTCATTTCACTCCATTCTATTTTTAGTAAGGCCAGCAATTGTACAACAATCGCAACACACCACTACAACGAGGCCTTAGCCTCGTTATAAATAGCAGCTTTTATTATTCCTTTGGATAGTCCACAGTGTCTATAATACCGACAATAACCATATCAACAGGAATACTTTTACCATCAAAAGATAGACGACCAGAGCTACCAGTCGTAATCAGCACAGCTTCTCCAATGCCAGCACCTACATGATCAACTGCAACAACTAGAGCAGGATCAGACTCATGTTCGTTTAGTTGTTTTTCAATGAGTAGAAATTTCAAACCATTTAACTTTTCATCCTTGCGAGTAGCCCATAAGCTACCAACAACTTTTCCAATGAACATAGTATGCTCCTTTCTATACTATCTGAACACCTAAATCACGCATATAATCTCTAGCCAATGCTGTAATAATGATGTTCTTATCTGCTTCAAAAATATCTCCTGCCTGTAAGTTCAGTTTCCGTACTTTTTCTACGGTAAGAAGTTCCTTCTTATCACTTTTACGAATTACATCTTTTACTTCCTTATTTATAATTTCATTTATCTTTTCAAAATTCTTTAATGGAAGTATAGAAGCACCGTACCTTACCAATTGGTTTTTATTATTCACAAGAACCTGTAACAATGCTCTTGGAGCCACATGTTGACTTGCCTGAAGCTCCATTCCTTCTTCTAAAAAAATAACATCCTTCTTATTCAATAAACGCTCCCAAATAATTACTTCATCTTCTGTTTGAGGAAGTCCTAGTGCTATCCGATTCATATTTAAAATAGACAGTTCAGTAACGATTACTATATCTGTACTAAATTTATCTTTAACTGACACTATCTCATAGCCTCTTTTTTCATAGTAAGTCCGAATACTTGAATATTCTCTCCCTAAAAATGTAACTGTCCTCCTAGGTTCTTCCTTCTGTAAACGTTGTATAATAATATCTGTGATTTTTTGTACTATTATTTCAATGTTATCCACATATATCACCTCTTAACAATACGTCCTCGTACACCTTTCTTATGACCGCAGGCATTTGCTTCATCGTAATCAATGTGCATAGAAGTCTCAAACTTGGGACTTACTCTCACTATAACGTCATCAAATATGAGTGGTCTTTCACTAAACACCTGAACAGATACTCTCTCTTTATCTTTGACACCTAACCTTTCAGCATCTATATCTTTTACATGAAGATGGCGTTTTGCAACTATGACACCTCTATCTAAGACAAAAGACTTAGAGCCATTCATCATAATAATTCCTGGAGTGTTTTCAATATTTCCACTTAATTGAACCGGCGCATTTACACCTAGTGAACGTGCATCTGTTAACGAAACCTCCACTTGACAGTTTTTCCGTTCCGGCCCAAGAATTATAACATTATGAATAATGCCTTTAGGTCCTTTAATACTCACTCGTTCTTCTGATGCAAATTCGCCTGGCTGTGATAAATATTTCGATGGATGTAATTGATAACCATCTCCAAAGAGAGAATCTATTGCCTCCCGATTTAAATGGATATGGCGTCCACTTGCTTCAATTTCAAAAGTTTGATCCATTACTTCGTATATACGAGAGACAACTGTATCCACGATTGTATCAATATTATTTTTAGTCATATTCTCGCCCCTATTCTACTGAATTTTCTTTTGACTGCACAATCAAAATCCAACAATAATCCTTTAAAATAGTCACTATTGAAATGCAATTTATATAATCCTCAGATGTTAGAATCTCTTTCATTTCTTTAGCAATAAAATATTCTAGTTCTTGTAAATATGCATGTAACTCAAATAAATCTATGACATATTCTTCATCTTTATAAGTTGGAATAAAGGAGCCTTCCGGATATAAACTGGCAACGTATGACTTTTTGTCTTCCAACCACTTTTCAATTTCCTGTACCAGATCTAATTTGTCTGAAGCTAAAATCTCCGTTGCTATTGTCTTGACTACAATTAAGATAGTATTTAAAGCCCCTACTAACTCCATCTTTCCTATATGGTGACTTTTCTTTTGTAAAGTTAGAATATGGCTTATTATAATATCAATTTTAACTTGATAAGTTAAGTGACTCTTCCACATTTTCTGCTTTTTTCTATTATCATACATTAAAGTCTCTTGAATATTTTCTACATTTTTTGGTTCGCTTACTTCTAACTGAGTCATTGGAAAAGTTTCTTCTTTCTCCTTAGTATCAGATGATTCTGGTATTTCCATATATTCAATAGTAATATCCTTTAGATATTCTTTTGCAGAAGGTGTAATTACAGTTCCAGGTTCTAAAACTAAGAGTTTTGTTTCTTTTAATTTCGTCGTACGGAGTAGTTTTTTTATTTTACTTTCCGTTAAAATAGCCATTAGTATTCACTTCCCCTCGATAAAGAAAAGGCTGGGCATAAGCTTTTATTATGCCTCAGCCCCACTTTTTATCTTCCAACTTTAAGCTTTCATCGTGAATGTTCGAAACCTAGTTATGATTGAGTATCGTATTTTGGTAGAATCACATCTACTTCCATATGTGGACGTGGTATTACATGAACAGATATTAATTCACCAACTGCCTCTGCCGCTGCTGCTCCAGCATCTGTTGCAGCTTTAACAGCTCCTACATCTCCACGAACCATAACTGTTACTAATCCGCCACCTACTTGCTCTTTTCCAATTAATGTTACATTTGCTGCTTTAACCATTGCATCTGCTGCCTCTACTGCTGCTACCAATCCTTTTGTTTCAATCATACCTAATGCGTTTGTATTAGCCATTATAATATCCTCCTAGATTTTTTATATTTTTATTTTGTTATCAATGTTATTGCGTTACTCTTTACTTACTTTAACTTTTGTAGAACACGTTCAACAAGTAAATCTACCAATTGATCCTTACTAAGTCCCAAGTCTTCAACAGCTATAGCACTAACTTCTTCAAATATATCTTCTCCACGTATTTCATCTAATGTCCTAACGCCATAAACAACTCGGCGAAGATTAAATAAATTCTGTGGCCCAACATTGTCAGAAGTAGAACTTCCTCCTATAGCTCCACAACCTAGTGTCAAGGCAGGCATAAGGTTTGTAGTTGCTCCTATTCCACCTAATGTAGCCGAACAGTTTATTAGTAGCCGTGAAACTGGTACTTTTAAGGCAAACTCTTCTGTAATTCTTTTGTTTGTTGTGTGAATAACCATGGTGTGTCCTGCACCTTCAAAGTATAAGATCTCCATACTTAAATCGCGAGCTTCTTCCCAAGTATTTACCGTATAAAAAGCTAAAATTGGTGATAATTTTTCCCTTGAATAAGGTGCAAGATTACCAACACGTGTCTCTTCAGCAATAAGAACTTTTGCATCTTCTGGTACAGAAATACCAGCTAATTCAGCAACAACCTGTGCAGTCCTTCCAACTATCTTAGGATTCATTGTACCGTTTGGTCGTAGAATATACTTTTCAAGTTTCAGGGCATCTTCTTTTGATAAAAAATAACCACCTTGTTTCTTGAATTCTGCAATCACTTTTTCTTTACTAACTTCTTCAACGATAATAGACTGTTCAGATGCACAAACTGTACCATTATCAAATGTCTTAGATGCAAGAATAAGCTCAACTGCTTTTGGGATATTCGCACTACGTTCTATAAATGCAGGTCCATTACCCGGCCCAACTCCAATTGCTGGTGTTCCAGAGGAATATGCTGCACGAACCATTGCAGACCCACCAGTAGCAAGAATTAAGTCTGTATTTTCACTTTTCATTAATTCATTTGTTGCCTCTATTGTAACTGTTGTAATTACACTAATAGCACCATCTGGTAAGCCAACACTTTTTCCTGCTTCATTTATAATGCGAACTGTTTCCTTGATACAATTTACTGCACTTGGATGAGGTGAAAACACAATAGCATTTCCTGCCTTAATGCTTATTAGTGCTTTATAGATAACTGTTGATGTCGGATTTGTTGAAGGAATAAGACCTGCAATCACTCCAACAGGAACCGCTACTTCCATATATTTAGCTTCTATATTATTTGTGATTATACCAACTGTCTTCATATCTTTAATTGCATTTAATAAATCTCTTGATGCAAAGGCATTTTTAAGGACTTTATCTTGCCATCTTCCAAATCCTGTTTCTTCTTGCGCCATTTTAGCTAGTTTCACACGATTGTCAAAAGCTGCCTTTGCTATAGCCTTGCAAATGGTGTCGATTTGTTCTTGAGATAACTTAGCAATTTCTTTTTGTGCTTCTTTTGCTTTCTTCAGTAGATCCCTAGTTTCTTGAACTGAAACAAGGTCTTTATCTATCAATCCCATTAATGTTCAACTCCTTTATCTAGCAATGCTTCAATAAGCACTGCTTTATTAGCAGATCTAATTTCTGATTTCTTTATGGTAGAAAGATTTAATTTATATGCAAGTGAACGTAAGTCAGCCACTTTCATTTTTTCTAGTTCTCTTTTATTAAAGAACGAATCTACAATTGTATCTGCTCCATGTTCCAAATTTTCTTGCAGAATTTCTTTTGATTCATTCAAAGGTACGAGTAAAGTATCCTTTTTTTCTTCCACTATTTCGTCTTTCTCTATTTCTTCCATAATGGGTTGATTTGATTCCTTTGAATCCGAAGGATTATCTTCTTTCTTACCAAATGATTTCATCAACATCTGCTCAACTTGGTTATCCAAACGTGGGATAACATGGCTACTGATTAGACAATTCTTATTTGCCACAGCAAATTCACCTGCCTCAACTGCTGCTTTCACTGCCGCAACATCTCCAATAATATGAATTGTTGTCAATCCTCCACGGATTACTTCACTTCCAAATAGAGTTACATTTGCCGCCTTTACAGCTGCATCTGCTGCTAGGATTGCTCCTAACTTTCCACGTACTTCAATTAAACCCAATGCCTTAGCCATAATTAACCACCACCTAATAGCTGGTTGGGCTATCAGCAACGGCTTCCACAGCTTTGGCAAATGCTTCACATGCTGCTCTACAAGCAGATTGTGACCCTGTTAATAATGCTCCTGCAAAGTTTGTTTCAGATGGAGGCCCATAAAATACATTCATTTTTACATCAGCAGCTTTCAAAGCCGAATCAATAGCTACAACTGCTTCAAGCGGTGGTGCTATTAAATAAGCAATGGCTTCTCCTTCTTTAACATTTGCTCCTTTTGAAAGATAAGAACCTGTTCTAGATACGCAATGGGCAAAATAAATTATTGAATTATCATCATTTGCACTATAAAAGCTAGCTTCATTTTCTATTACCTCAATAGCACGATCTAGACCACTTCGTATCTCTGCTGGACTTGGACCTGCTAAAATTCCAATAACTTCTCCTGCTAATTTTGTAGAAGCATTAGCAGCTCCAGCATACATACTTCTTGCATATACAACTTCTACATCTGATGCCTTCGTTGCTTCATCTAATGCTACATATGTTACATCATCAGAATCAGATGTAATAATCCCTAAGCTTTTTTGGTTTGGTGCTAATTTTAATTCCTTTGCCAATCCATCATCAACATTTGGAATGATTTTCACACTTAGAACATTTGCACCTAATCGTTCATTTTTCATTAGGAAACCTCCTCTTTAAATCAAGTAGCTTTTTATTTTTCTTTTAAATCTAAGCCAGACGCTTTATTATCTAACATTCTCTTGATAATTTCAGCAATATATGCTCCTGCTTCTACTGCTGGGGTTCCTTGTCTATGAATATTGGAGACTACTGTCCTTCTAGCCTCTGGCATACCAATGGTTGGTTTATAAGCTATATATGCACTCATAGATTCCGATGTAACAAGACCTGGCCTTTCTCCGATTAAAAGACAGACCACATCAGCTCCTGTTGCTTCACCAATCTGATCCATAGCTGGTACGCGACAATGTTTTATAAAGACAACCTCTCCAAAGTCAAGTCCAAACATCTTAAGGCCTTGTCGTAAGGAAGGCAAAACATCTCTAATATTTGCCTCTATTGCTGCTGAACTTAAGCCATCACCAACGATAACCTGTACTTTCTGATTTGGTTTCACAGCCTCTTTTATTCTATTTATTGCTTCATTTGAAAACTTACGACCTAAATCTGGACGTGTAATATATTCATCTTTATCCTTGCATTCAGTAGCAACCTCTAGAAATCCAAGCTCTTTAATTAAATCTTCGCTAACATAAGAGAATACAGCATCTTGGGCAGCAGCATGGTCAGCACGGAATCGAAGACTAGGTTCTGTCATATATCTTGTACCTGCCCTCCATAATCCCAAGCGAGCTGGTGTATAGGATTTCATTTTTAGATAACCTTCTTTATCTACTGGATCTGGCACTAAAAATTGATTGCGAATATCTACTTCTGTAATATCTGGTATAAATCCCTCTTCAACTTTCTGGGGCTTAGCAGATTGCATTATGTCTACAGTTGTTTTTGTGGTTGAACCATTTATAACTGGTGATACTTCATCTACCATTTCATTTAAAATTGATTTAATCATTTCTTTTAAGTTTAATTCATCCATTAGTTATCCCTCCTCTTAGAAATATTTAATGCTTTAAGAATACAGATGCATCACCAGCTTTAGAAGTTAAACGTCCATTTTCACTGAATCCCATTTTTTCTAACCATTGGTCAAATTCTTTTATTGTTCGTTTATTTAATAATTGTCTAATTGATGCACCTTCATGGTATCCTGTGGTTTGATAATTCAACATAATATCATCACCATTTGGAATAGCCATGATAAAGTTTACACCAGCTGTTGCAAGTAAAACTGTTAAGTTTTCAGCATCATTTTGATCTGCCTTCATATGGTTGGTGTAACAAACATCACAGCCCATGGAAATACCAGTTAACTTACCCATAAAATGATCCTCTAGACCTGCACGGATAACTTGTTTAGAGTCATACAGATATTCTGGCCCAATAAATCCAACAACTGTATTAACAAGGAACGGATCAAAATATTTTGCAAATCCATAACATCTAGCTTCCATAGTCAGTTGATCTACACCATTATGAGCATCGGAAGAAAGTTCTGAACCTTGACCTGTCTCAAAGTACATAACATTTGGACCAACTGCCGTCCCCAACTTTAAAGCCATGTCCTTTGCTTCTGAAAGCATCTTAGCAGAAATCCCAAAAGCTGCATTTCCTTTTTCAGATCCTGCGATGGATTGGAATACTAATCCTGTTGGAGCTCCTTGCTCCATTGCTTCCATCTGAGTAGCTACGTGAGCTAAAACAACATGTTGTGTTGGTATTTCCCACTCATTGATAAAATCATTAAACTTATGAAGAATACGCTTTACACTTTCTGTTGTATCGTCTACTGGATTTAGACCTATTACTGCATCTCCAGCTCCCATAGATAAGCCTTCCATAACTGAAGCCATGATACCATCCACATTATCAGTAGGATGATTTGGTTGTAAACGGGTTGAAAAAGTTCCTGGAATACCAATTGTGGTATTAGCAGTCTTAGTTATTGTGATCTTTTGAGCTCCTACTATTAAGTCTAAGTTGGACATAATTTTGGCAACTGCTGCTACCATTTCAGCAGTTAGACCATTTGATATACGATGAATATCATAGTTTGTCGTATTGCTATTTAAAATCCATTCTCTTAATTCAGCTACTGTCCAATTTTTAATCTTTTCATAAGTTCTAAGATTAACATTATCAATAATAATGCGTGTTACCTCATCCTTTTCATATGGCACTGCAGGGTTGTTAAATAAATCTGAAAGCGTTAATTGTGATAGAACAACTTTAGCTGCAACTCTTTCTTCAGCACTACCTGCCGCAACTCCAGCTAAATTATCCCCAGATTTTTCTTCATTAGCCTTCCCCATAACTTCCATTACGGATGAAAATTGATAGGTTTTGCCAAAAAGCTTTGTCTTTAAAATCATTGTACATCCTCCTTTTATCTTTAATTAAATACTAGTGTCTTTATAACTACTGGTAAAACAGAACCTTCTGCAATGGGCTTTCCAATGTCGATATAATCTCCATTTCGTACATGAACACTATCTATACATATAAATGGATAATCTTTAGGAAGATGTGCATACAGGCTATGGCCTAGTGCCTTTGCCATATCTTCTTTCACTACAATAACAAGTGGCAATTTCTCCTTAATCAACAAATCTAAACCCTTTATTATTTCTTTTGCTAAATCTTGAATAAATTTGAAGGAAGGACTATGTACACCTTCTACACCTAATCCAATAATTTGCACTTCCCCGTCTACCATAAACCATTTTACTTTTTCTTGAATAATATCTCCTAAATTCCCACAATTATACGTACTTTCATCATCTTTGGATAACTGTAAGATGGGGATATTCTTAAGTGGAAGTATGTCTTCTTTATAGGTGATTGTACTTCCAGAAACATCAGTGGTGTGTGATCCTGCTCCTACTACAGTTGCACGAATGGTTTCTACTGCTGGAATCACCTTAAGGGCTGTCATAAGGAGTGAGCCACTTATTTTCTTGCCTAACAAAAGTCCAATATCACCATATTCAAAGGGATCTTGTAAACTTTCTTTTGTAATGCCATCTGCTACGCCACCAGAAAATGAAATACATTTAATTTGCAGCTTTGTGCTCAATGGTTTGTTGGTTATCAGCAAGTCAAAATAAGGGTTCTTTTCACCTAATCCAATGCTGTTTTCTAGTACCTGTACAAATATATCTAAAAGTTTATTTAGTTCCTTAAGATTTATCTTTTCATCTAGGTGAATATCTAAAGCTTCTCTTTTTATGATTTCCCTTACTTTTGGGGAAATATAACGAATGATTTCATTGGTATCCACCTTTATCAAGCGACCTCCAATATCAAAGCAAGCCGTATCCTCAATATCCCCATCGTTAAATACTGCTAGATTTGTTGTCCCGCCTCCAATATCAAGGTTTACAGCCGTTGTGTGTTGGCTTTCAGAATAGGAATAAGTGCCTGCCCCTTTACCAGCGATAATACTCTCTAAATCAGGGCCAGCTGTTGCCACAACAAAATCTCCAGCAAAGCCACTTAAAGCTTTAGCGACTGTCTGGGCATTTTCCTTTCGGACTGTTTCCCCAGTTATAATGACTGCCCCAGTCTGAATATCTGATTTTGTGATACCTGCTCTTTTGTATTGCTGCTCTACAAATGCCTTTATACTATCTGAATCTATTAGATTGTTTTCTAATATAGGAGTAAAGATAATATCACTCTTAAATATCACCTTTTTATCCGTAATAGAAACTCTTGGAATTGTAAAAACTGATGCCATATTTTCAATTGAAAGTTCTGATAAAATTAATTGTGTTGTTGATGTTCCAATATCAATACCAACGCTTAATAAAGTTTCTGACATTTTATCTACTCCCTTTAAATATGTTGAATATTTTAAAATTTTTCAAAAAACAAACGCTTAATAAAAGGTCTATAATTGTCCCCTTATTAAGCGCCTTTGCTTTTATCTATAACCTCATTGTCATAGTTTATATTTTAATTTTAGGTATAATTATAATTTTTGCCCCTTCATTAATGGATTCAATATCAATTTTTCCCGATAATTTATTTTTTTACAAAACTAGTTATAATATGCAATCTCAAGTTAAAGATATTTTCATTATGAACATCATAACAAATACCATTGTCTTCCATTAACATGGTAAGGATAATTTCGTATCCATTAAGTGCTAGATAAAGGTGCAACAGTAAAATCTAAAAGACTTTCCATGGTTTCTAAAATGTTTTCTAAAGCAATTTTAACTGAGGAAACATCCCCTATTATAACCACCGCACCTGAAAATCTGTCGACAAAGCCAATTTCTATTTCAGCAGCTTTTGTCGCTATATCAACAGCGATAATTGATGCTTCACTTGGTGTTATAGTTAAAATCCCGACTGCTTCATTTCCAGATTGTACTATCCCCATCTTTGGATATAGTTCCGAGTCAGCCTTTGCAATAATATGTGCAACGGTGATTTGTTTACCAGGAACATATTCCTGTATAATTCTTTCATTTCCTTCCAAGTAATCACCTCATTTAATCAAAATTTATATAAATGATTTCCTTAGAATATTAATTACATCCTCTTTAGTTGGAGCAATAGGGTTTGTTGCTGTAGAACGATCTGCAAGAGCAGCTTCTGCTATTACATTTTTATCTGATTCAAATTGTTCCTTGCTAACTCCCCATTCGGAAAGATTCTTTGGAATGGAAAGTCTCTTTTCAAGTGCAAGGATTGCATTTACTAAACTTCGTACACCTATTTGTGCGCTTCCGGCATTTAATCCTAAGAATTTAGCGATTTCTGCATACCGATTTGCAGCGGTGGTAGTATTCTTAGTATAATTCCCTTCAGTAACTCCTGCATTATAGCGAATAATATTTGGTAATAAGATACCATTTATTCTTCCATGTGGAATATGCCAACGTGCTCCTGCTGCATGTGCTATACCATGGTTTAGCCCTAGTGAAGCTATGTTAAAGGCCATTCCAGCCATTGTTGAGGCCATATGCATTTTTTCACGTGCTTCTTTATCATTTCCATCTTTATAAGCTCTATCTAAATAAGTGAATACATATCGTATAGCTTTTTCACTTAAAGCATCAGAGATATCATTGGCACTAGTGGAAACATAAGCTTCTATAGCGTGAGTAAGAACATCAATACCTGTATCGGCAGTTTGCTTAGGTGGTAAACCTGCAACAAGACCAGAATCTAAAATAGCTTCATCTGGCAATATTTGATCCGTAATCAATGGATATTTTGTTCCCTTTTCATCATCAGTGATAATCGAGAAATTCGTAACCTCTGAACCCGTTCCACTTGTTGTAGGAATAGTAACAAATCGTATCCCACTAAATCTATCCGTCAATTTACCAAAATAAAGCATAGCTTTTGCTGCATCTATAGCAGAGCCACCACCTATTGCTAATAAAATTGTAGCTGGAAAACCCTTACTATATTCTAACCCAGCAACAATGTTATCAATTGGGGGATCTGGAATAACTTCAGAAAACACCATTATTTCTGTGCTGCTATCAATATAGTTTCTAATATGTGAAAGTAACTCTGATGAAGCAATAAAAGAATCTGTTACTATCAAAATCTTTTCATTCTTAAAATCTGATAATCTTTTCAGACTTTCTTCACCAATATATAATGTTGTTCCAAATCTTATTTTTTGCATAGCTACTACTCCTTTCTAACAAAAAAACCATAGGAAAATAAATCGATCCGATTATTTTCTTATAGCTTCGTCTCTAAAAATCAGCACGCCATTGTGCTTGTTTTTTAATAGAATATTATTAAGTCTTAATCTTGTCGACGCCTTTTAAAAATGTATTCCTAGTTATTATAAATCCTCTTTTTTCAAATCTATATGGAATACCTTCCCACTTCTTTCATAAAGCACATCTTTTATGCCTTCATTTACATTTGCAACACGTGCTAATGAAAAAAAGTAATCTGATAAGCGATTAACAAATATCAAAACTTCTTCATTCATATCATTAGTCCATTGGAACGTTACTATCTCTCTTTCTGCTCTTCTGGCAATTGTTCTGCAAATATGCAAAATACTTGCTGCTTGTGAACCACCTGGCAAAATAAAAGATTCCACTTCTTGAGGAATACCTGCATAAGCATCAATACGCTTTTCAATCCACTCTGTCAAATCAGATGTAACTCGATACGTTCCTTTTCCTGTTGGCGTTGCTAAATCATTGCCACAATCAAATAAATACTGTTGGATCTGTGTTAATTCGTTCTTCAAAGAATCATTGTTTTTTATAAGTGTGATAGCATATCCTACAAAACTATTTAATTCATCAATAGTTCCATATGCTTTTATACGTTCACTATCTTTTGCTAATTGAATACCACCGATTATCTTAGTATAACCTTTATCACCAGTTCTAGTATAAATTTGCAAATTTATTCCTCCTTCTTCTTAGAAAGATAGGCTATCAACTCTGCTACTCCTTCATCTTCAACAGCTGAGAGGCGAAAAATTTTCCCGACACCTGCTAACTCTAATCTTTTCTCAGCATTTATAATAGCTTCTTCATTTGGTGCTAGATCTATCTTTGTAATAATTCCTATACATGGTTTCGTAAAATTTTGTGCAAAATAGGGTGAAAATGTCTGGCCTGATTCCGTCACGCTACAAACGAATCCAATGATATCTGAACTAGCGGCCATCATTTGTAGAGCACTATAGAATCTTCTATGCAAGACAAACTCACCTGGTGTATCAATCATCTGAGAATAGAACTCAACCGATTGTGTTTTTTTATATTTAATGCTCTCTCCTTGAATCCTTTGGCAAAGGGTGGTTTTTCCACTTCCAACTGATCCAATTAACATAATTTTTTTCATTTTCTATACCTACCTATTATGTTCTTGTTATTTGGGGGACAGAAAACTGCATAAGTTCCCTTAAAGAAATAACAACCTGTTCCATAGCAGATTGTACAGCTGCTACATCCCCTAAGATAAATACAGACCCACTGAACCTATCAACAAAGCCTATTTTAATAGGTGCAGTCTTTTTAGCTATATCCACAGCGATGATTGCAACCTCTGGGGGGGTTATGGTTAAAATACCAATTGCATGATACTTTTCATCATTCAAGCCTAATTTTTCAAAGATTCGATCATCTGGATTTGCTATAATATGTGCTAATGTCACTTGTTTTCCCGGTACTGATTCAAATATCTTTCTTTCTAATATATTCATTAATTCCCTCTTTTCATAATAAGAGCACTACACAGATTATTTATACTATATTCTTTGCTTTATAATGCAAATATAAGTATTCCCTTTATAAACAAATTCTAGTCACTTAGAATTTGTTTTAGTTTTTTATAGGCTATCTGCTTGTGCAATTCAAGTCCGACATAACAGTGGATGTGGACACATAAAAAAAGAACAAGGTACTCTACGAATTGGAACGTAGAGTGCCTTGTTCTATATCTTTTTTTCTACATCTTACCTGTTTTTCACATCTAACCTGCTCCGTCACATTACTACCATCCCAACATACCTTGCGTGCACAAAAAAGATATCAGGCCACTATGGTATCCCCTTGGTGACAAGGTATATTTCTATAACAGCCAATTTTTCTATCGATTGGTGCCTGCTTTTGCTTTACAATTCAAGTAAATCGCAAGCAATAAAACCTTCAAAAATGTGTTGATTTTTTGAAGGTTTTATTTGATACAAATTCCATCTATTTCAGAAATTCTGACGAATATGCCCTATGGTATATCAACAAAATAATATTTAATCATTCTTCCAGAGAAGACTCCGTTTCAAAACACTCTAAATATCTATCATCTCTGGTTTATAGTCGTCAGGCAACTCTTCTTCACTTAAAAATTTAAAATTGTCATCATTTAATATTGGTATAAATACTTCGTATGGAATCCTAGAAAACTCACAAGCATAATTACTGGCACCAAACCACATACCCTCTTTGCTGCTCAAATTTAAACCTCTGGCAAATTTTGTATAGTTTGAGCAATCATGAACTACTAAATCCCAATTTTCTTCATCGGCTATTTTCATGAATTTCAGAGTTAATTCCCTACTCCAAGTCGGAGATATATAGCCATGTCTGGAAATATACATGTTTTCCCCATAATAATTGTCTATGTTATTCTCATTTAAATGTAGTTCTGCACAATTGATAAAATCGAGTTTTGTCTCAAAGATTGCTTCCTTTTTCTTAAAAAATTCTTCGAAAAACTCAGGAGTCATTGGAGTTTCGATACCTACATATTTAATATATTTTTTGGCTATTCCAATATTTTCAATAACTTTGTCTGAACACTTAGAAGCCCCCAGGTTGAAACGTATCTCGTTAAGACCGGCTTCACCCAATGCTTTCAATGTCTCTTCAGTGGCTAAAGTGCCATTTGTGTATAGATGTTGATAAATTTGAGCATCATTAAACTTCTTTATAACTGAATAGTATTTTTCAATTTCCATGAACGGCTCTAAATAAACGTAGGAAATTCCAGTGGGTTTCTGGTGGATGGAAAGAAGCAAATCAATATCCTTCTCATAAAATTTAGTGCCCCCAATTTCCCACATATCTTCTCCAATTGGAGGAATATCTTCTAATTGCCCATAATTATAACAGAACTTACACTCTATGTTACATTTGTTTGTTTTCCTAATTGCACTCAAACCAGTACCCAACAGACAAGAACGACATCCTTTTGGAAATTTGATTTCATTTCCCACAAAAAAAGTTCTATTCTCCAAAGTTTTCAAGCTTCTAATTTTCGACATTAACGTATCATTTCTATGATCAATCGTTGCCTCAATTTGCGCAAAGGTAGAGTAGATGATTTCTTCATGTTTTGTGCTAATCTCCTCTTCCTCAGCCAATTGTGAAAAAAAATCAAACCATATCAATGCATCATTTTTTGAAATTTTCATAACGTATCCTCCCCTAATTAATCCTCTTGAAGACTCAATCCAAATCTTCTTGCTATGCTTTTTAATGAAAGTCCCGTCTTCATGTGCATTATTCAGAGCAAAATGAGAATTTCCTTGTATTATACCATATTTTAGGTGAAAAATGATAGGATGATTTTTCAAGTACTATATCATTATCTTTATTGCCATCTTAGGGAATTAATGATGTGTGCATATTATCCACTGCTATCTGCTCTTCTTTTAAAACCAACAACACATTTTTAATATCATTAATATCCACTTCTGGATTACCTCGTAAATCAATGATTAGATTTGTAGAAGCTCTTGCTGTATATTTCATATATGAAACTATTATAGGTATATTGCCAATTGGTTCTATTGGCATTAAAACATGTTCTGCAGCGAAAGCTGGCATTGAGATTTGCAATAAAATTACAGTTGATAATCCAATTTTAACTAGTTTGCTCTTAGTCATAAAAAGACCCCCTTCATTTGTTCTTACTATATCAGCGAATGAAATGGGCCTTTTTATGATACTTAATTTGATTTTTTTTATTTTTTATTTATTATACTTTCAACCATCATTAATAATTCATTTTTATCATAATTTACTACATAGGTAACAACGATATTTTAGAGCTAATACACATACCAGTTCTGATAAAGTCTTTTATCTATTATATCTATAATACTAAATCCTTCAATTCTAATAGATTCCAATAACTCTTCATAAGAGTTATACAAGGCATAGATTTGTTCTCTTACATCTGTAAACGCATATTTATCGTCACTTCTACTTAAAGTATATTCCTTACCATTAAAAGTGAATTCAATTTCTAATCCCATTTTTATATCTTTCATAAAACTTTCTAATTTATAAGTTTCATCTTTAGACATACTTTTAACCTCCTGATACTATTTCAGATTAATATCCTGGACCTGGCTTGCCATTTTTCCAATCATGTCTATGAGGTACCTTTGGATGTAGTTTGGGATTACCATGATCTGTATAATGTATATCCATATCTGGTTTTCCATCTTTGCCAAAGTACCGTCTTTCTTTTAATTTACCTTTTTCATCATAATTATCATTTGAGGAATAAGGTTCTCCCTTGTCTTTCTGTTTGTGTGATTTAGTTCGACTATGATTTTTGGTTGGTTTGCCATCTTTTTTTGCCTTTTCATAATCTTTTGCTTCTGCCCTTGCTTCAAACCATTCTGCTACAGCATTGTAAATCCATGTACCCGCCTTAATTACTGCACCACCAACAATAATTACACCTGCTGCTGTTATTACTACTTCTCCTATTCCAGGAATCCACCATGTTCCTGCTACTAATGCTGCAGCACTTTGTGTATTTATCCCACCTGTTGGATTTTCTATCTCAATTGCAGTATCGAGTAATTGAATGAATTGTTCTTGTGTATAGTAAGAACCATTAATGTATATACCCTCATCAGTTACAATAACATCACTATGTTTAGCATCTCTCTGTATGATATTTAATTCAACACCATTAGCAAATGTAGTTGTACCTATGCCTAATATCATTGATAATGTAAGTATAAAGCTAATAATTTTAGTAGTCAACTTTTTCATAATATAATCTCTCCTTTTGTTTTGACTTTTTAATCTTCAAGTACCTACAACCAAAAGTCACACCCTCATATTAAACACCACCTCCCATACATAGTAGTTAATATTTCTGTTCACTACTTGTAATGGTCTTTGTTTCTTTATCTCCATTGTGTATAGCAGTTACTTTTGTAACAACTCTATATTTATATCCCTTGGATACCTTTGCAGTTTCATATATTCTTATACGATGAGAATTATCTGAATCAGAGAAGGAAGTAACCTTTGTCCATCTCCCATTTTTATATTGCTGTAATTCAGCACTTATGCTTACTTTATCTGTAATCCCCTTATAGCCATCAATTGATGCTGTTACTGTGGCATTACCTCGTGAATCAATGATTAGGTTTGTAGAAGCTCTTGCTGTATATTTCATATATGGGACTATTATAGGTATATTGCCAATTGGTTCTATTGGCGTTAAAACATGTTCTGCAGCGAAAGCTGGCATTGAAATTTGCAATAAAATTACAGTTGATAATCCAATTTTAATTAGTTTTCTCTTAGTCATAAAAAGACCCCCTTCATTTGTTCTTACTATATCAACGAATGAAAAGGGCCTTTTGTGATACTTAATTTAAAAACATTTTTATTTTTATGTTTATCTTTTATCTATTATACTCTTAACCATCTTTAATAACTCATTTTTATCATATTCTGAAATGATTGTATATGTATAATTATCATCATTCCAATAAAATTGATTAACATTTTTATTAGTAAAACAAATAATTTTCTGCTCTCCTATTAAAAGTTCTTCTACATCTATCCCCTCTGTATCAGTTATAATTGAATTTGCTGTAATTTTAGCTTGCTCAAACATTATTTCAATACCATTATCATTCTGCCAATAGATAAATTGTTCATAAGAGTTAATTTCATGCTCTATAATTTTAAAATTATCTGGGATATAGATTGGATTAATCGGTATCAATTTATCTTCATTTATATTGTCTTTATTTTTGAAAACTACTGATGTAAACTCTTCCCATATTTCTGTGATTACTTCAAAAAACTTAATTCTATATGCTTCTACACTCATTGTTGTAGCAAATACTATAGATATAAATATTAAAAATATAATTGCAACTTTCTTACTATAGTTTATAAATGATTTCATAAATGGATATCTTTTTTCTTGTTGTATAAGTTTATTCATCTTTTTTTGAAATCTCTTTGAAAATTTATGAAATAATTCTTCTTCCTTAGGCCAATTTTCAAGCATTATATTTTCTGCACTTTTAACATATTTATATAATAAATCATCATCAATTGTATATTTACTCATGAGCCTTCTCACTCCCTTCAGATAAGATTTCTTCCAACTTATTCCTGCCTCTTACTAATCTTTGCCTTACATTTTCTTCAGACAATCTCAAAATCTCGGAAATTTATTTATTGGTATATCCTTGGGAATATTTTAGTCTCAACACAGTAGAATAGTTTATAGGCAATTTTAAGATAGCTTCTTCTATTTCATTCAGTATAAATTTACTGTTATTCCTTACATCTTCTATATAAATTCCCACTTCATCGAAGGATATACTATTTTCACGTTTTCTTTTGCGATAGAAATCAATTGCTATATTCTCTACTATTACAACGATAAATCCTTTGGTTTTGTGACAATCAATTTTATCTATTTTAGATAAGTTATCGATAATTCTTAAAAATGCTTGATGAACAACATCCTCTGATAAATATTCATCTTTGAGTATCCTATTGGCAACATAAAACATTGTTTGTTTATATGTAATATAAAGTTGTTCAAATTTACTTTTATCCTCTTCTGATTCAATCATTGCTAAATAAATTAGCATAAGATTCACCTCTCATTTTTAGCCTTACTTTTTCCAATTTTCTTCTGCCATCACTAAAATTACCCTATACATCTATATTCCGTCCTAAAACAGGGGGCAAAAAACGGTGTTTTTCAGCTCATTTCTGACCGAAAATTGCTCCAAAACCACCATATGTTGTAGTCGAACTCTACTTTTTACCCTTATCACCACAATACATCATCAGAATTATACTATCCACATGCCTTGAGAATACAATAAAGATGTCGTAGGGAGATAGTATCCCCTTGGTGGAATTATATATTTCTGATTACTTGCATTATTTGCTTTTATTTTTTATTGTCTTCCCTATCAATAATAATATCTGCAATAACTCTAGTAAAATCAACAGCACTTTTTTCTGTGAGAACAGGTTTACCAGTAGTGTTTTTAATTTCCTTCCGAGCATTTCCTGCAATACTTCCACCTTTTATTGCCACTCCTCTATTTTCATCAAAGTTTTTAGGTTCAGTGGTCTTTGATAATTCTGTAGTAGTTGCTTCAGCTAGCATATTTAGTACAAGCTCCAATGTAGACATATTATCTCTTAAGTTCTCCCTTTTTAATCCTTTAAGCTTCTTATATTGTCCTGTACTTAATCCTGCCCATGCTTTTGTAATTTCATCAGTATGTATTGCATATTCAATTCCTTGTTTTACACCTCAATTATTCCATTCATCAGTTAATTCTTTACGTACTTGAATGGCTTGTAATCTTTGATTTATCTATTCTTTTTTAAGATATGTTTCCAGTGCTCTGTCAATGGTAAGTTCAGGATCAATAGTCTCATCAATTCTTTCACTACCCACCCTAGCAAGCCACATTTTAAAAGACTCTGCTTTCGGGGATGAAATTGATTGTATGATTCGCAAAAGTTCTTCTGTATCAGCAACATCCGTCATTCTTTTTTTACCATCTGCTGCTGTCATTTTCAACTGTACGATTTTATCGTACAGTTCATTTCCTTCATTTTTTAACTTAATTTTCAAATCGCTCCAATATCTTCTAGGCTCATTGCTATCTGTTAATATTGATATAACATCCACTATAGAAAAGTACCAAGTTTCATTTTCTAGGCGAGATTTATTCAAATCTACTTCTCGAAGTTTTAGCTCATAATTTTTGATTCCCCTATCAATTGTTGCGGATTGACCCATTAATATTGGACAAAAACTGACGAATACTTTCTTTTTCTTAGATTATCTATATTTTAATGTTTCTCGCTTCTTTTATTATACATAAATATTTATCCTCTAGCAATCTATGGAAAGATTCTATACGGGCATTTTTATTTGGGGTTTTAAATGGTATTCTACTATGTTTCTATCATATACATCTAGAAAAGAGGCTATATAAAAAAATCTATCTTCACCATGGATGTAACCATATTTAATATCTACTTCCCAAAGGGAATTAGAGTTTGTAATGTCTCTATTTTGAACTATTTTCCTTGGATACTTAGGTTTAACAATCCTTTGGAGTCTTAGCACATTTAATTCTTTACATAATCTATGTACCTTCTTTTTATTGAAGCCGCACCAAACCATGTATCATATCTCTCATAAGTATAATATACTCGCGTAGGATGACCCGCGCGGATATATGATACTTATGATAAATAAACCTGATCGGCTCCGCAAATAAAAAGACATAGCAATTCGCATCGGGCTTTGCTATACTGTTTGTGAGCTATATTGTACCATTCTTTTATACGAACACGAAGGAAATAGGCGTAGTTCGGTATTATTTATATTAAACAACCTTGGCTATGTTTAAGAAAGGAGGATTCTTTTGGTAGAATTAAGAACGATTAACGAAGATAATTATGAAGAGTGTTTGAATCTGAGTACATCTGTTGCCAATGCAGACTTTGTAGACCCTGTCGCGTGGTCTTTGGCCGAGGCGTGGGTGTTTTATGATGATTCGCGCCCCTTTGCAATTTATGCCGATGATGTGATGGTGGGCTATGTTTTAATGTATATTGGCGAAGAGAACCATCAAATCATAAATTTCATGATAGATAGCCGTTTTCAGAAAAGAGGCTATGGAGTGGCAGCAGCTAGGCTTTGTGTTGAATATTTGTGTAAAGAGTACAACGCAAGTAAAATTTCTTTACCAGTTGAGCCGGAAAATATAGCAGCACAAAGGTTATGGAGTAGCATAGGATTTGAAATGACAGACGATATGGAGGACGGTTATCTTTTTATGCGGTTATACATACCAAAATATTAAGTTTGCAGTTAGGTGTCGTTCCTAATAAGCATAACACAACTCCCCCCCAAACTGCCATACCCCTTCATTATCGCCACTATCCAGCCCCCTTCACAAGCAGCGAAGAAAAATGCGGAGTCGCACCAAACCATGTATCATATCTCTCATATGTATCATATACCCGCGCAGGATGACCTATATATTTTGCCACGAACATGACACATATGATACTTATGATAGATAAATTCGGTCGGCTCCACAAATCTTAATCCAGCGGAAATTTCTCGCCGGTATCGTCCCCATGCGGATTTGCCTCACGCGACAGCGCATCCATCCTCGTTTCCAGCATCAGCCGATAACCCTCCATCAGCCAATTCAATATACCGCTCTTGTTCTTCCTTTGGAGCTTTATAGAAAATATATCCTATTAGGGCTTTGTAATATAGTTTTTCTGCCTTTACCCAAAAGTCTTCTCCTGCTTTTTCACCTTCTCCCTTGGTATTGGCAATTATAGTATTTACTAGCTTCAATATGTCTTTTTCGGAGTTAATATACCCAAAAGGGTTATAATGCATAGACTTTTTAAAGTTAATAGTATTTAATACTTTGATTCTATATGGCTCGTATATTCTCTTTCCTTTTTTATCTCTTTAATAAATAATTTTCCCTTTCCCATCTCGTATTTCCCTTCCATTCATCATTAATCTTTCAGTTTTCGTTAAGATAATGTTTTCTTCATAAATTGTATCTATATATGGTTTAATATCTTTTGAATTTCCCCATCTAGCTGAACCATAATCTTCTCCCTTTCTATATTTTTTTGCATTCTTTCCTTTGAAATAAACTACTATGAAGAATCAAACCTTCATTAGGTTTTTGAAGTTTATAGACATTATTTAAGTCCTTTATAGCTAATGTAGTATCTATATTTTTAGACATAGAGCATCCGACCATCTTCCTATAGCTGAATAAGATTAAATCAAATTAAATCTTTTCTTTAATCTTTTCGATTAACGTCTTATAAAATTTAATCTGGTAAGGTACAAACTTATTCTTTCCTACATTCTCATCAATTAAAACCTTTTCTCCATCTTTCTTTATTAGAAATCCTTTTATCTTAATTGTCTCTCTTTCATCCAGCCAAAGTTCAGCAAAATGTTTAAATTTTGTTTTGACAATTCCCGAAACTTCTTCTTCCTGAAGCGTAAAGTTATCAAAGGACTTTTCACTTTTATACAAAAATATGTTTGCTATTTCCTTATCTATAAGATCTTCGCTTACTATACAGTGGGCTATTATTCCCAAGGGTATTAATTCCTGAAAGGATATATCAATTCCAATCTCTTCCGTAATCTCTCTTACACCATCTTGAACTGTTTCATTCGCCAGTAAATGCCCAGCAACAGTAGTATCCAAAAGATTAGGATAATCCTTTTTTATATTACTACGGAGTTGCAAATAGAGATAATCCGTTTCATTTTCTTTACTAATAAACCAACAGTTAAATGTCTCGTGCCAATATCCAAATCTATGTATATCTTTACGGGTAGCAACACCTATTTGATTTCATACTCATCAAAAATTTTTGATTGTTCATTTTCCATACTTCCTTCCCCCTAATGTAATTTCACTTTAATCGTCTAACATTATACCTCATCATTTTTTATGATGTCAATCAACCTATCAAAATCTTATTGAAAAAGCTTATCCTAAATAATACTGAGGTAACTTATATACATTCAATAAAAGACACCTAACCATATTGTCAGATGTCCTTTATTAAAATTATTTAAACCTATTATCTATCTTCTACAAAATTATATTCATACTGCTTAAAATACGTTTATTCAGAAATACTTTTTCTAACATTATCAATTAGATTTTTACTTTGCGCTCTAAAAAACCCAAGATCATTCATAATAGTTACAAATTTAAATCCTTGTTTAATTCTCATTGTTGCTTCTTCTTGTGAACCTGTAACGATACCAGGGACAATATTGTGTTTTTCGCAACTTTTCAATACTCTATCTATAGCTTCTGTAAATTCAGGATTTTTCATATCTCCAAAACATCCCATATCCTGGGATAAGTCAGCTGTTCCTATAAATATACAGTCGAGACCCGGTGTTGCACATATTTCATCAATATTTTCAACACCTTTTCTTGTTTCACATTGCATTATAACATAAGTATTCTCATTACATTCTCCCTTGTTATAATCTTGGTACCATCCCCAACGAGGACCACGACCTACCCCTATGCCTCTTTTTCCAAGGGGTGCAATCTTAACATTATCTATAATATATTTTGCATGTTCTGGAGTTTCAACCATGGGAATCATTAAACCATGTACACCTACATCTAACATCCGTGCCATCATTGGTCCATCGGCTGGATCATAAACACGAACTAAAGGTGCCATTTCGTATAGTTCAGATGCTCTAATCATATCCACCATAGTTTCCATATTTGTTTGTGCGTGTTCCATATCAATTAAAATGAAATCAAAATTATTAATTCCTAGGATTTCTGCATTGGTAGGTGAACCAGATGCAACAAAGGCTCCTAGAACATATCCTTTATCTTCTAGTTTTTCCTTAACTAAGTTACGCATTTTCATAAAATAGCTCCTATCTCTTTATATAGTATATTATCTAAAGTCTGCTTATTATTAATATTGCTGAGCTAATTATAAAACCAGCTCAGCAACATTGAATTATTATTTATTTTCTTCTAAATATTTGCTATAAGATTCAATGTACTCTGGTCTTATTGGATAGAAAATATCCATTTGCATACATGGAACGGGGCTATCATACACATGAATGTAGTGTTCTACTCCCTTTGGAACAGTTACCCATGAACCAGGTGTTAATCTATATGCTACTCCATCAACATAGTAGTCACATTCTCCTTCTAAAAGTAATGCAACTTGTTCATTGTCTGGATGTGAATGTGGATTTACTTCATTTCCATTTTCAACTCTGTTAAGTGTGCAGTTAATATTGTCTGCACCCATACCAAAAACTACTCTTGTTATTCCTTCTCTTACCTCTTGCCAAGGTAAATTGTTCCAATTTCCTGATTCTACTCTTGCCATTTTCATTACCTCCATTAATTAAATGTATTTTATATTAAAAATAATGAATCTACATATCTAAAGCTTGTCGCCTGTACTACTAACTAATATCTATTTAAAAATAAAAGTCTCTATATTAATATTAAAGATTAAATAGTTTAACTGGATTAACCTTTGTCATTGTATTAATTTCTTCTTCTGTAACACCAAATTCTCTTTCTAATAGATTAATATAATTAAACATACCTTCTACTGGAGAACCATTGTTAACTTGTCCTAAATCTGTATCCATAATAATACGGTCAACGCCTACAGTATCCATAATTTTTTTAAAAACAGCATCCTCAACATTTCCAATCTTTGAACCACCAACAAAAACACATACGTTTAATTCAATATAAGCACCTAAATCTGTCCATCTCTTCATATCCTCATAGGATGCACCAACATTATAATGTGGATGATTTACTAAGATTCTCTTAACTCCTAATTCCATTGCTTTTTTAACTAAGTGGTCAACTTCCCAAAGTGTACCATGACCTGTTCCTAAAACCATATCATGTTCTGCCATATATTTTAAACATTCAATAGCAGCTGGATCCATATTTCCATTTTCATCAACGTAAGAAACTGGTTCTTCATCAATCTTTGATTTTCCACCACCTACAAATCCCTTACTTTGGTGGTCATCTATGTGTTTCTTTGTTGAAACCGTTGGGAAGTATACTATTTTTGCATCCATTTGTCTTGCAGTATCTAATGCCTTTAGGTTGAAAAGTCCTATGGAGTTATTTAAGCACATACTTCCATATACCTTACATGTTCCATTTCCTAAATGCTTTTCTACCATTTTAGTTCCAAGCATACTTGGAAAGTAATGATCCTTTACTAAAAATCCTGCATATCCTGCTGCTTCAGCTTCTTTTAGCATATCTGCTGCATCTAGCTCTCTATTAGCTATAGATGGTCCGCAGTGAACGTGCATATCAATGATTCCTTCTAAAATTTTTCTATCCATAATAAATTCCTCCTTTGATTCTAGTACTATTCGTTTATTAGAATTCTATATATACCTGTATTCGCTAATATTGCAGCGATAATTGAAATAGTAATAGCAGATAAAAGTAATGTTTTAAAGACTTTGTTTTTCTCTGAAACATCAGGCTTAAAAAGTTGGTCGTAAGCTGCTAAAATCATAGCTCCACCCATGGATAAAGGACTTATAGTAGCAGTATATCCACCATTTATAATTGCACTAATTAATTCTAATGGATGGAATACATTTCCGATACTTGCATTTACCTGAGCAACTGTAGGAATTAGTGTAGGTATAGGTCCCGCAATAGCTAAAGAGAAAAATGACATTACTGAAGACGTAAATCCTAAAATAGGTGCCGCAGTCCATCTTGTAGCGATCGATGCAAATAAGTCTGCCATTAATGTTAAGCCACCTAAAATATCAACTACATTCAGTAAACATCCGATACCAACACATAGGAATATCGCCTCCCAAGGTGTACCTGCAAAGGCTGCTTTTTCATCGGCACAGTTTGCTATAAGTAATGCTAAACTAAATACGAAGGCAGTAAGTCCTGCATGGGTTTTTAATAACATGATGCTTAATATCATACAAACAAGAACTACTAAGGTAATTTTTTGCTTAGTATTAAATGGCTTTATATCTTCAAAAACATTGTTAGTTGAAGTATTATTAAGTCCATTATCCTTGATTTTCCACCCTTTATATAATACATAAATCACTATAGATACAATGGTATGCATAATCATTCCATTAAATAATATAGGGAATGTATAATCTGGATATCCAGCATTTGAAACAATAATATTGGCAGTATTACCAAATACACCTACAGGTGTCATCATACCTGCATTTGCTCCAACGATTGCAAGGATACCAATCATAACAGGGTTATATCCCATATAAGATCCAATACTCATTGTGATTAAAGGCATAACTGTATAAACCGTCAGTCCACCTGGGTCAACTATGGTTATACACAAACACACTAAGAATACCATAAGAGGATAAAACTTTGCTAAAGATGAAATCTTTTGAAACATCTTTTTAGAAAATAATTCTAATGAACCATTACTTTGGGCAATTGAGAAAAAGAAAAACATTCCTGTTAAATTTAAAAATAGTCCTGTTGGAAAACCAGCAACAATTGCACTACCTGTAACTCCTCCAAAAAATCCTAATACCATGGCTGCTGCTAGAGAGATAATACCTATATTCTTTCCAAAAGCAACACCTAATGCTATAGCTCCCACTAATACTAATAACGAGATACCTGCCATTAAGAAAATCACTCCTTATAATTTGTTCCTCAGTTTAAACTCCTCTAAAATTAAAACTAAGTCCTTAATTTTTGCTTGCACCTGGTGCTAAAAGTTTCTTAAGCCTAAAAGAAATATCATAATTTTTCTCCTCAGCCTTACTGAGACTCTTATTTGTTGGATATAATAAAGTAACTTTATAGCTAAATTATATTGAATATTAAAAATGCTATCTATATCAAATGATACACAGTGTATAAAAATCTTATTTGACGAAAAAATCTTCTGATGATATTATAGGTCTCATAAATATAAGTATTGAAATCACCTAATTATTGGTATGTTTCATAAATATACATTGCTTTAAAACTTGCATTATTCCAATTATATAATCTAATCGGGAGGTTCCAAAGATGAGATTTCCACAATATTATTTTGAAAATCATTTCAGTAAATTTGAATCACTATTACGCAGCTTGGGCGAAAAATATAATTTAAAAAAAGGATATGAGATCACATCAATTAATCCAAACTTATATCTTTATTTTACGCTTAATGGTATTTTTAAGCTATCACTTACTCATGAGGAAGGGGCTATAAAAACCATTTGTTTTCATGGTAAGAATTCTATTCTTCCATATTCCTTATGTAGACCCACTGATAATGAGTATAAAATCGAATCTGATGCTTTGGTTCTAACTGCCATAACAGATGTACTAGCTATTAGAATAATTCCGAGAGTATTCCATAAAGCAATGTTAGAAAATCCTGATTTTCATATGGCTATGACTGACTACTGCATTCGTCACTCTAATCTTTTTATGTTTGAATCAATTAATCTATCCTACAATACGGCCTTTATTAAAACCTGTAATTTTCTTTATATTTATACTAGCTATTTGCAGGGAAAAGGAATCAGACTTACTCAATCTGAAATAGGTGAAATTATCGGAGAAACACGATTAGAAGTAGCTCGTGTATTGAAAAAATTACGCACTATGGGTATTGTAAGTACATCTAGGAATGGTATTGAAGTTTTAGATATGGATAATTTAATTAATCTATGTTCTTACGGATGCAATTGATCTGCCTAGAAACTGGAAATAATGGTTTTATAATATTTGATGTTGATGATAAAAAAATCAGCACCTTTTTTGCATGAAAACCTGCTAATAAAAATCAAGTATTTTTTAGCAGGTTTTCAAATTTTTTATCTATTTAATTTTTGAACATACAAAATAGACTAAACCGATCTCTCTGTTTAACCCGTTTCATACTTATATCTGTTAAAGATTTAAACAGTATAGACTTCTTTTATTCTTGCATAGTAAATTCGTAAAAGTTTATTAAGGGCTGCTATTTTTGCCACCTTTAATGGCTTGCCTTCCGCTTCTTCTTTCATCATAAATTGATACACCAAATCTTCACTTGCTTTGTTACTCTTGATGCATTTCATAACTTCATAGCCTATTTTTCTAAGAATAGCTGGTCCTCGTTTTGATATTTTTCTTTGTGTTCCTTTAAAGTTTCCTGATTCATACAGTGGAGCATCAATTCCTGCATAAGCTACTAATGATTTCCCGTTTTTAAATCGTCTTACATCTCCAATTTCTGCTAAAATAATATTTAGAGTTCTATCTATTTCTCTGAGAACTCGCACAGATTCTAGTACTAACATTTTTGATCGATGCAGTGATTGTATCTTCTTTAATACTTCTATGTTGTAACTTGCTAAATTCTATATATTTAGTCATTCAAAAATGCACCATAGTGGCTACTAAGGTACATACAATATAATATTTTTCCTATATCTATTTTTATCTTTTCTTAAATTATTTATTTTCTTGGTGTAGAAACTATGTGATATTTGCAGTTCCATTTTATATTTATTAAAATTTTACTAATGTATACCATAGATATTAGCTCCTTCGATACTATTTTAAAGTTTCCAGACCGTAAACTTATTATATCAAAGGAGGATTTTTTGTTAGATCACTAAAGCTTTTTTGAACCATCTGCATAGCAAGTGGTTTTATTTTGACAAAAAATATTGAAGGGAATTTATTCCTTCAACATTAATTATAGAACTTTGATTTTTATTCTTTTCTTTTAAATTAAATTCATTGAATATAGATATTTCCTATGCTTCTAAGTAGCTATCTGAGATGTCTTCAATAAAATTTTATTATAAAATTTTCTAGTTGCCATGTCAAAAACATGAGAAATTACTATAGTAACCAATAAACATAATACTAAATATAGATAAGTATTATTAGAGATTATATTGCTTTTTTTAAATATCATCATAGGAATTCTTTGCAGGATATATATACTAAATACATGCTTACCAGTCCAATTTAATATAAAATTATTAAACGAAACTTTCATAGTAACTAAAATAATTAAACAAACAAATAGTAATGACTTTATTTGATAAATTATTACTTTATTATTAAATAAATATGTAAATCCAAATAAAGTTAATGATATTGTTAACGATAGTAAATAACTAGTATTATTTGCTAATACTATATTTTCTATCTTCTCTCTATAAAGAGAAAACCACATCCCTGCTGCATAGCAGAAAATTGTATTATATGAGTAAGATGGCTTAAAATTACTCACAGCCAAAACATAAATACCAGAAAGAACAGTAACACAACTTATCGCCATAAAATATTTATTCTTAAATATTTTAAAAGAAATAAATGTAAATAAATAAGTTATTAATATTACAAGTATATACCAATTACTGTTGCCGACAGATGTCCAACCTATAAATGACAAAACAATAGTTTTAATATCATATTTATATCCAAGTATAAAACGTACAATTAAAAATAATAATATAGCTATATCAAAATCAAATAATACTCTTAAAATACGTTTCTTAGGAATCTCATTGACATATTTCATTTTTTTCTTTTTTATAGACTCTAATATTCCATAACCAGAATAAAAAAGAAACATAGTTACTACTAGTTGTCCTAAAAAACTACGTATTGTTAAATATGGCATATCAAAAGGACTATTCAATTCTACATACTGAACAAAATGACTTAAAAATACAAGTAAAACAAATATTCCTTTTATTGATGTAGTATTTTCAACTGACATATAATCTAAATGATAATTACCTTTTGTTGAATATTTCATTTTATAAGCACAAATACCTAGTATAATAAATAATAAAAATATCATAAAAAAATCCTCTCATATTATTGGAACATAAGAATAAGTATTTTATCTCGTTTTCCTTTTTGCTAAATTAATTTCTTATAATTGTTTTCTATATGTAAAAATTATTTTTAATAGTTATATCACTTCTGAAGTATATAGTAATCATAGAACATTTATTACATATATTTTAAAATTTAAAAACCAAAAACTTTTTTATTTTCTTGCATATTTCTAATTCCAGTTACAACTTTAAATTTTAATTATATAACCAATCTAAAATTAATATGCTTGTTTAGTGTGAATCAGTGTAATTATAGTACCAACTAAAAAACTAGAGAACATACTATATGAATAATAAGGCATAATGATGCCTATGTCAAGGCAGTTTTAAAAAATAGCACCAACATCTATAAAAATTAAACATATACTTTCTTCTTGAAATTATTCTCATCTTCTGCGAATACAAAATGGTCATAAAACTGCTTAAATCTTAGGATTTCTATATAGTTTTCTTTTTTATAAATGCAATACTCTCAGTAGTCGCTTTCTTGCAATCAGCCTTCGCTATGCTTGACTTCTGCCGTAGAATGTTCCCAATCGAATTTCGTTACACTTATTCTCTTGGACATTCATGACATGAGACGTACATCTACTTACTTTGTAAGTAGTGTTACGGCTTCAATGTGCCTTGTTGCTGTGATTCTGATGACCATAGGGGCTGGTAGCCCCTTGGCGGAAGGGTATATTTTCAATAATTATACCTTTCAAACCTTACTTTTATAAAACAACTTTATAGATTACATAATAAAAGACGATTTAATCCTTCTTATTAAGATTCATTTTAACTTGATTTTCTTGTTCCATTAGGTATTGCGTGAATAAATCAAAACTCCCAACAAACTTATTTACACTTTCTATATGATAAAAAGTGCTTGTTTTATCATATTCGTAGATTTCATTTGTTGGAGAATATATATATATTCGTTTTCTAAACCCAAGGGCTATTCCTAACTCAATATGACTTCCTTTACCTGCTGGCAATAGAATAACAAAGAAATCCGAATTCATCACTGCTTCTTTTTCTTTTACACCGATAGTAGCTAATTTTTCAAGGGAACTAGCTTTTTCGTTTTGGGTCCAATCATATGTGTGGATATAACCTTTTAACTTTAGCTCATTAGAAATCTCTCGTACCTGTTCAATATTCTTGAAACTCGATGCTATATAAAAATTCACAGAATACCCTCCCTCTATTAAAAATAATCTACTTCCCATTATTATAACATAAAATTATTTTTCATTTTCTTTACCTAACAACTTGATTTCCATATTTTCTAAAGCTTTTATATAATCTTTCTCTACTTTAGAAACATCATCTAAATGCAAATTCTTATATTTCTTGTATTCTTCCTTTGCGTTAAGCTCAGCTGTCTTAGTACTGATCTTCCTTTTTCTACTCATAGATATATTTTTCCAAACGTAAAAATAAACTTTAGGTCGAGTAGATAAGATCGATGTAATCCTGTAAACCCAATAAAATCAATATCTACATCCTTGACATCAATAACACGCACTCAACGTGCCTTGAGATGACAATAAAGATGTCGTAAGTTGATATTATCCCCTTGGTGGCAGGGTAGATTTTCAAATGATGCAACAGTATCATTTGAAAATCAATATAAATTTAATAATACTTATAGATTTTTAATATCATTTAACAACAGTATAATATTTACAATTGTTTTCAAATTGTAACCAGCAAAGCCTTCAAAAATTTTATTTGAAGGCTTTGCTTACTACAATTCCAAATCGGATAAATTCGTTTAATATTATATATACTCTTTTAAAATAACTTAACTTTAAAATTATATATTTAGATTCTTATTTACCGTAAAGAAAAGAAATATAATAGAAATAAACACTTTGGTTTTATTAACTTAGATATATATTTTGAGAACTAAGATATAAGCATAAAGCTATTGATAATACTATTTATTTCATCATCACTAGCATATTTAGCTGATGCTACTAATCGAACTTCATAGTAAAATCTTTTAGATTCAATAAAATATCTATAACAATTGTATTTCTTTTTCTTAATGAACAAAAAACAATTGACCCTTACACAACAACTATCCGTTTTAATCATTTGCTTATTTTCCATAGTTATACTCTTGTCTAGCAATAAGCTTTCTTCCTGAAATTCATAAAATTCTAAAAGATTTGTGCTATCATGAAAATTATTTTTCTCTTCAATAAAAATAAAACAACACATATCAGATATCTGATTTTCATAAACAATTAGACTATTGTTATCTGTTAACTCTTTATTAAAGTTCCAATTATTGGGTATGTCAATTATAAATCCAAATTTTTTATTCCTTATTGTATTATATTTACTACCAAGAATCATCCTAATACTAATAGATAAGCCTAATAGTATTACTGATAATCCTCCAACAAATATCGCTCCTTTATAGAATATCATTTTATTTGTTAATTCATATATATCAGTATATAGTGATAATAAGCTAAATCCTAAAAAATTTAAAATTAACATAAACATTATTTTCTTTGATATTTCCCATAACTGCCTTGCAAATGGATGTGCTTGTTGCGAAAGCTTGTTAAAGAAGTTCATACTATTTGAAAATTCTTTTTCTATAATCCATTCAATTATTAAATCTATCACAGCAAGTAATATTATAGGAATCAAAAAAATGAACTCTACATCTACTTTAGAAATTAACATAAATAAACTCATTACCGTTGCATAAAACAATAAAATCAGTTGAATAAACTTCATAAATACCCCCATTGGTATATTTTTCAAAATATAATTGATAGTCTTTAATTTATTTCAACTCTACTCTTAATATAACTAACTATTAGAAGAATAACATTTTATAGTATAGCATGTCCATTTATTCCTTGAAGCTTGTTAGGTTTCTTTTTTGTTGTAGTTTTCTTAGTATAACATTGATTTTTTCAGCATGTGGTTTTCCATCATGCTTTTCGCACAAGCCTCTCAAATTTATCAATAAAAAATCTAATCTCCTAGACTGATATCCTAATTTTAACTGCTCATAAAATGATTTTACAAACATATCATTATTATATTCTTCAGAAATTTGGATAGAGAACAATTCGTCTCTATAAAATACATCTTTAATTTTATCCAAATCTGGACTTAAAATATCTATGTATTCATCCTTAATTAAAAAATTACTTTTAGATCTATTACAATCATAACATGCTAAAACTAAATTTTCTATTTTACCTGCAATTTCTTTTGATTCAAATGATGATTCACATATATAATGATCTATCTCAAATAAGTTAGAGCTTATGTTGGCAATAGAGTTTCCACAATAACTGCACTTATAATTATATATTTCCATAAACTTATTGTTATAGCTACCATTTTTATCTTTTACTTGGTTATATATTATTTTGGCACGCGGGTGCTCATGACATATCTTTTCATTCAATATTTTCTTCTTTACCTCTAGGTCCTCCAGTGGAGAACAATATATTGTATTTCTATAATCATTCTTCATCTATATCCCTCTGTAGCTCCTTAAATGCTAATATAATGTTATCAATATCTCTAGTAGTTAACTCATCATACTGTGAGGCACCATCTAATGAATTCATAATTTTTTCAATTAAAACTTTATCAATACCTTCATTCTCTCTTAGTTTATTAGCTATATTTCGATAAATATTGATATTGGTAATTGCATTATCCAAAGAGCTTTTTAAATTTATAGCATAGTATTCTTGAGGAGTTAAATGTGTTCCTCCTCGATATTTTGAAATAATTCCATAATCAACTTCTATATCATTCTGAGTTATAACAATAACTTCAATAAAAGGAAATACCTTTTTTAGTATCATTTTAAATTCTTCACCAGAAAATTTTCCAGTAGTAACTCTGTCATTTTCAAATAACTTTGAGTCAATCAAAATAATATTAGCCTCTTTAATTAATTTATCATTAATAAGGCTATCATAGCCATCAGAACTATTAAAAGTAATCTCATTATATTCTTTTTTAAAATCTACATGTTGATAATCTCTCATAAGATATCGCGAGATATTAGTATCTAAGTCATCATCTACATAAACTATTTTTATACTATCCATTCATTTTGCCTCCCAAAGTAAATTGAATGCTAAATCCATCATCACCTTCTATTTTAGTTATTTCTCCACCAGCCATAACTACAGTATTGTTTACAATCCACATTCCAAGCCCATGACCACGTTTCCGAGATGTTTCATGCACTTCAAGTATTTTCATAGGATTGTCTAGATATTTTTTGCTTAATCCTTTTCCATCATCCTTGTATAAAAATTCTAAAGTTCCATCTTTTATAGATGATTGGATAAAAAGGTTTAAGTGACTTTTATCATCATTCTGTTGAATACTATTTAAAATCAAATTATCAAAAATTACTCTTAAAATATCTTCTGATAAAACATGGTAAATTAAAGGCGAAAGCTCTAGTTGCATATTTATCCACGAATAATCTCGTTCCCATATATTTTTAATTTCTTCTAGTAATTCTAATATATTATGTTCTTCTGCAAAAAATTGACTTTTCTCTACCTCCGTAAGCATTGTATCCATAAATGAAATCATTTTAGAATTTACTCGTCTATTCTTATCAAGTAGCTCTGGTATATTAGAAAATGCATATTTGGTTCGTTCACTTTCATTGACAAAATCCCAAATTCCATATTGTTTCATTGCTTCTATAATGTCATCACAATTTTGAGCAATACTATTTCTATCATTATGCATTTCATGAGCAATAGAAGTTGCCTTTAGTCCAGAAGTTGCTAAAACATTTAAAATTCTAACATCATATTTATAACGTTCTTCAGTATTAGATATTTCCTTTTTAAAATCTACATTTTCCTTTTTATACTCCTTAATTTCTGAAATCAATTTATTAACTTCATCTTTTGATAGGTCTTTAATTATTGTTGGTTTCATAATTAGTTTGTCAACTAGTTTTTTATCATCTTCTTTATTAGTAGTATTTTTTTTATTAATTTTACGAATTATTGATTGACGATATCTTTCAAACTCACTTAGACCAATATCTAATATTTTCACAAATATATCATAATATATATTTTCGTCTAGCCCTTGTCGATTCGATAAATCAGATAATAAGTAATTATTTCTTTTGTCAATTTCCACTTTACCAGCTAATTGATTTTCCCTAACTCTCCAAGAACCAGTTGGATGACTTGCTGCTGCTGGGGATAATCTAGAACGCCTACCTAACCCAAGCCAGTCTTTTGTTCCATCATAAGAAGATATACTAAATGAGTTTCTATAAAGAACGATCCCGTTATCGTATCTATCTAATAGAAATTTATATTTATATAGAAACTTTTCAATATCCTTTGTTGCCGGCTCTTTAAGACTAAAGTAGAATTCAGCAGAAAAATCGCCTAATCTTTCTAATGCTGTATCTAACTCCTCTCTTGATATAGAAAGATCATGATCTCCTTCCAGCTCTTCCAAAATATCTATGGTATTATTATAGTTATAAATATTTATATCCCCAGAGTATTTCTCAGCATCTTTTTTAAACTCATCTGACAAAACATTGCATATTAAGTTTCTGTTATTAGCTGAAAATCTAAGATTTATTTTATTTGTACAATTATATCCCAATTTAGGCTCAGCAAAATATCTTTCTACAAGGATTTTTTCTTTCTCAAAATATAATGATATCTTCATTAAGTTATCATTATATGTTCTAGATAGATATCCTGCCAATCTGTCAATACTAGTTTTATTCCATTTATCTCTCAAATCTTGAATCACAATTTTCGTTCCACAAGTAGTAAATGAATCGTTCTCTTGAAGTGTACTTCTATTCCAATCTGTAATCCAAAGGACTGATTTATTCTTTAAATCTTCTTTCTGTGAATATAGTTGAATATTTGAACCTAACCGTGATAAAGCGAATCTTCCAATACCTTTTGACCCGGCTAAAACTCTTCTTTTATTATTTTTATCTAATATATCATAGTCTTTATTACTTTTACCAATATGCATCCAATGACGTTTTATATCAGCAGCATTCATGCCATTTCCATTGTCTTCAATAATAAGTTCGTCCCTATTAAATATTATATTTAACTCTGTTGCCTGTGCATCAAAAGCATTCTTTACTAACTCAAGAACAGCTGATTCTTTATTTGTAAAATTCTGGACACCAAGTAATTCTGCAATTGTACTATCCTCAATTATATATTTAAGTTCTTCCATATAGTTATCTCCTAAATTTGATTTTTAATATTAAACTAATCTTTTTAGAGAAGTATTATTACTAAGCTAAAAATTTGTACTAATCATAAATATAAATTAAAAAGAAATATTTCTACTATAATGTTCAAAATTCACAGTCATTAATATACCAGTTAAATTCTTATGAGACTGACATTCAAATTAATCCCCATTCTTTTTACATATTGGATAAATTATGATCTTCTAAAATCCCCATAAAATGACATTCTAGGATTAATTCATTTGAAATGAATTGGAATTTAGATTACCACAAATAAGTTATCCAAGTCTAGCATTGAATTTGAAGCCTGCATCATGTAAACCTTCATATGTTTCCATATCATTTCCTCCTATTGCTTTAATCTACGTTTTAAATACCTATTTCTAATATTTTGTAAAAGTTCTTTTTGTTCTTTAGGTAGATTCAAAACAATTCCATCCACATAGTCTATAATATCTGTAAAATCTCTCTTTTCTCGAAACATTGTATCTAAAATATTAACTTGCTCTTTTTCTACTGGTTGGTATGGGATATGTAAATCTTTGAACTCGTTTGGGACTAATTCTCCAACACCACCACCATAAAATCGACCATTATATTCACATAATACTAATGTTAATGAATTATAAAAGCAAAATGCAAAAGAAAATTTATCAATATTTTCAGTCAGCCTTATATTATATGCTATATCCGTTGTATGAACTTGAATATCATTTACAATAATCCTTGGAATAATATTAAATCTTTTAAAAAAACTAACATCTCCATTTTTAACTATTGGAACGTCATACCATCGTTTCCGTATGGAGCATTTATAACGTTTATTTATTTTTTCTTCCTCTCCAGATTCTAAATACTTTTTTAACTCACATGTAAAAGTATTCTCCTCCATATCATTTAAATTCAGTAATATAACTCTTTTATCATCTTCCACCAGATGATTTAGGTCTTCATTAGTAAAAATTAGTTTATCAGATATATCAGCACTCTTAGATAAAATTTTAAGATAGCCTTCTTCCATTTCTAATCCTTTAGCAAATGTTTGGTTAATAATAAAAAATTTATTAGCTCCAGTCACTATCCCTGGTGAGATATCTCCAAATTCTTTTATCTTGGGATATTGTAATGAAATTGATTTTAAGGTTTCTGTTTCAAAATCATTTAAAATGCAATTTGACCATTTTTTCAAAGGTTTGTTTCTCATAATAACACTTTCAAAAGTTGGCTGTATTTGACTTATACTCTTTAATGTTGTATATCTAATAAATGGTTTTTCATCATTTTCATTTCTTAAATACACAAGACATACATCCTGTTCTATCTGCTCAAATACTTTTTCTTCAAATGTTATAATCTCGATAGTATTAAATTTTTTTTCTAAAAAATTTCTCAATTTTTCAGCATATTGGACTTGCAAAAATTCAAAGGGTAAAACAAAAAATATAGCCCCATTCGGAGAAAGTAATTTTATGGATCCTAAAATAAAAGAAACCCATAGATTTTGAAAAAGAGAGTGTGGCAAATTAAAATAATCTAATAGTTTAAAAGAGGCATTCCATTTATCTTCATTTAAATTTTTTTTGCTAATGTATGGAGGATTGCCTATTATTAGACTATATGTTTCTTCATGCTCCATTGCATAATCAATAAAATCAGCACAAGTAATCTTTAAGTTATTGTAGTTTTTCTTCTTTAGATACTCTGTTTTTTGATTATCAATCTCAATTCCATGGATTGTACAATCTAAACTGCTTAAAGTATCAATGAATCTTCCATCACCCGCTGCTGGCTCTAATACATCGTTTATATTAAATCTATTTCTAATGAACTCAGTCATATATTCTACTAATTTGAATGGCGTATAATATGATCCCGTAGCTTTATCACTCATCGTTTTGTTTTCCAACCTTATTTTTTATTTCAGCTCTATACTTTTGTTGTCCCGATGAAGTCTTTTCAATCGCCCTAATCTGACCTTCAGTATTGTTGACATAATTAAGAAATAATGTACCAAGTAATAGCCTTTCACTTCTAGATATCCTATTCCATTCATACCCTTTAAATAAATCTCTTACAAGAAAATTTTCGCCCTGATTTAAGTTTATAGTTTCTTCTATCGCAATAGCTAAAAGTTCATTCACATTAGGCATTCCAAAACCTCCAAAAATTCTATAATCATATAAACAACGTTGTTATTATCATTATAATTGATGGTATTCTTTTTTACAATTAAAATTAATTTATTTCAAGATTATAATAATCTATAGAGACTGCTTTGAGTTTATTAATCTTCCAACAACTATCCATATTAGCCTACCATCTGTTCCATCACTATCCCTGATTCAAATTGCATATTCATTCTTTCTCGACTATTTACCGTATTATCAAATTCACGATTTTATGTTATATATCAAATCTAATCCTAATTTCATCCCCATTTTTACAACATATATCCATATACCTACCAAAAACTAAAATTCTATCAACCCACTCCCTAAACATTCCCTCATCATAGTTTCCATTTCCACAAACAACTTCCCCCAAAATCCCCTTAATCCATTCTTCATTCAATGTGGGTGAATCAGCACAACTTTCTCTCCCTTCCTCCATCCTCGTTGCACATCTCCAAACAACCCTACCCCTTTCTGTTCTTCTCCTATAGGCTGCTCCACAATATCCACATTCCAATATGTTTCCCAATAAATATTTACTATTATATCTTTTACCTTTGGATTCTATTGTTCCATCTTCTTTATAAACCACCCTTGATCTTTTATCCATCTCCTCCTGAACCTTATCAAAAACTTCATCAGATACAATAGCTGGATGACTATTACTAATATAGTAACTATCAATTTGTCCGGTATTCCTCACTTTCTTTCCTGTCATGAAATCTTCTGTATATGTCTTTTGTAGCATAGTATCACCCTTATACTTTTCATTCCTCAACATTTTTTGAATGGTAGTTGTATCCCAATGTTTATTTCCTGTAACCGTCTTAATATCCATTGATTCCAGATACCCTTTTATCTGTCCAAATGATAGACCCTTTAGATATAGCTCAAATATCTTTCTAACCACTTCAGCTTGCTCAGGTACAATTACCAATTCTCCTTCTACACATGTATATCCCATAAAGTTCTTATATTTAGTAAAGATTTCTCCTCTTTCAAATTTACGCTGAAATCCCCATTTGATATTTTCACTAGTATTTTTACTCTCATCTTGGGCAATCATGCTTCTTAGTGTTATTTCAAATTCCTTATCTACTCTAATAGAGTCCAAATTTTCATTCTCAAAATGCATATTAATTCCCCTTTCCCTCAGATATCTGATGATTTTTAGAACTTCCACAGTATCTCTAGATAGTCTACTAATGGATTTTACTAAAATATAGTCAATTTTGCCTTTAGTTGCTTTCTTTAACATCTTATCAAGTCCTATTCTTCCTTTTCTTCTTAATCCACTTTTACCAACGTCATAAAATATACCCGCAAAAATCCAATCCGGATTATCTTGTATCATATTTGTGTAATATCCTATCTGCCATTGCAAGCTGTTTCTTTGAATTTTGTTTAAGGTACTCACTCGGCAATATGCTGCAACTCTTAGCTTTTTATATTCCAAAGATTTAGGCGGTATAAATATTATCTTTTTCATAATTAATTCACCGACTCCTATATGAAATGTTCGTCTTATATTTTTATATTAAAAAAGGACATGAAAGCTCTCACTCTCACATCCTTAATTCTACCTCATTTACTTTGACATCTCTTATAATTTAGCCATTTTTATGTTGCAACAGGATTAAGGATTCCACATGCGCCGTATGAGAAAACATATCCACAGGCTGTACTTCCTCTACCTTATATCCATTCTCCACTAAATACTTAGCATCCCTTGCCATAGTAGTGGAATTGCAAGATACATAAACTATTCTTTCTGGACACATATTTACTATTGCTTCTAAGACTTCCTTTTCGCAGCCTTTTCTTGGTGGATCTAAGACTATTTTATTTCCCTTAATTCCCTTCTTCATCAATCTAGGAAATATTTCTTCTGATTTACCTACTATAAATTCTGCATTGTCTATATTATTTAATATTGCATTTTCTTTAGCGTCTTCTATAGCTTCTTTTACTATTTCTATGCCATATACTTTTTTAGCATTGGAAGCTATATATAATGAAATAGTTCCTATTCCACAGTATAAATCATATATAATATCATCTTTATCTGGATTCAAATATTCTATAGCCTTATTATATAAAACTTCCGCTTGAGTTCTATTTACCTGAAAGAAGGAATTAGGTGACAGGTAAAATTTATAATCTCCAATATAGTCTAAAAGTCTGTCCTCTCCATAAAGCTTTTTATACTCTTTTCCATATGTAATGGATGAATTTAGTTTATTAACATTTTGATAGATACTAATTACATTTTCCTTAGTTAACATATCTATCAAGTCTTTTTCATTAGGTAATCTATCACTGCCAGTAACTAAAATTACCATAGCTTTGTTGTTTTTATTAATTCTTATACCAATATGACGAAGTACTCCTTTTTTAGTTTTTTTATCATAGGCCTTAATATTATATTGGTTCATCCAAGTTCTGAGTATCTTTAATATCCTATCTCCTATTTCAGGCTGTAAAATACTACCTTCCATATCCACTATGTCGTTGCTATTAGTTTCATAGAATCCAATAACAGTTTTTCCATCCTTCTCTCCAACTGGTATTTGCACATGATTTCTATATCTAAAGGGGTTATCCATACCGATAGTGTCTTTTACCCTTACATCCAATAATCCAGCTATTTTGGCAAGATCCATCTTCACCTTATTTCTTTTCCACTCTAGTTGCTTAGAATATCTATATTCAATAAGAGGTATTCCTCCCCTCGCCTCTTTTATATCAAAATCTAATACTACTCTATCCTTTGAAGGCTCAGTAATATTAACTACTGAGCCTATGGCAAAATTCTTTTTGATTTCATCTATCCTTACAACTACTTTATCACCTATCAAACCTCCAGCGACAAAGACAGTAAAGTTATCAATCTTTAGTACTCCATTACCTTCATGAGTAAAATCAATTATTTCTCCTTCAAATCTATCTCCTATGTTGATTTCCATATTTTCCTCCACCTTGTAATTACTTACTTAGTTATACCCCCATAAAATTAAATACCCTTCAAGAAAGGGTATTTTTTAGAAAATTATTCTACAATTACTGCTGTACCTGAGGCAGTGACCATTAGCATATTTCCACCTTGACCTAATACTTCATAGTCAATATCTACTCCCACTACTGCATTTGCACCCATTTGCCTTGCTCTAGATTCCATTTCTCTAAGAGCTTCCTCACGAGCTTGTATAAGTTCTCCTTCATAGCTTCCAGATCTTCCACCAAAGAAATTAGTCAGACTGGCTGCAAAATCCTTGATAAAGTCTACTCCCGCTATTACTTCCCCAAAAACTATACCCTTATACTCTGCTATTCTTCTTCCTTCAATAGTTGGCGTTGTAGTGGTTATCATCTTATATGCCTCCTTAAAATATTATTTTACGATCTCAAATAGCTTTTCTTCTACATATTCTTTAAATGGTTTCCCTGATATATTTACCTTAGTTTCATCCATGAAATCCACCATTAATCTAAAGAAGTTAATTACTAACTTATTATCATCTATAATGTATTCATCTTGATGTCCTGGTATGAAGATTACTTCTAATTCTTCAAATTTTGTTTCTCCGCTTAATTTCTCTTTTACATCATCTAAGTTTAATGTCTTCACAGGCTTAACCATATTGTTCATATTACCTAAGTCTTCTAACATCCACATGTTATTGTTCCAAAACTTTCTCTCTTGTTTAGTCGAATTGTTTAAAAGCTCTCTATTTGATATTGCTGATAATACTTTCCTTACAGATTCTTCATTGAAATCAGGACCATATAAATATTTCATTTCTTCCTTACTTGCTACTTCTCTCATAAAAGATTCTGCTACCTTATCTCTTTCTGCAATTGATTGCCAAAAATAAAGCATCATTTCTACTGTATCAAAATTAATTTTTATTGTCTTTACCACTTAGATCGTCTCCTGTTCTTTTGCTATTTTAGTTTGATTCCATTATCTTGTATCGTAATAATACCTTCTTTGTATAATCTGCCTACTGCTCTTTTAAATCCTGATTTGCTCATATTTAATTCTTTCTTTATAACTTCTGGCGGGCTATTATCACCTAGAGGTAAAAACCCATCCTTTTCCTTTAATTTTGATAGAATTACTTTTGCATCTTGATCCATTTGAACATGAACTCTATCTCTTAGGCTTAGATCTAATTTCCCATCTTCTTTTACCTTAGCGATTCTCACTTCTATAATATCGCCTACTTCATAGGCTCCAAATAATTCTTTTTTGGGAATTAATCCATCATATTTGTCATCCACCGCCACAAAGGCTCCAATATCTCTATTGATACTATAGATTGTTCCAGTTGCTTTATCATTTTCTTTATATGGTGAATCTGTACTCAGCATATCCTTAATTTTCATAGTAGCACATATTCTATTAGATTTATCTACATAGACACCAACTAAATATTCTTTACCCTTATCTATTGAGCCAACAGTCTCACTAAAAGGTAAAAATAGGTCTTTTTCTAATCCCCAGTCTAAGAATGAACCTATTTTAGTTTGGCTAACTACCATTAAATGTCCCAGTTCTCCAACTTGCAACTTTGCTCTATTAGTTGTAGCTATAATTCTATCCTTTGAATCATTGTACACCATTACCTCTATCTCATCTCCTACATTTAAACCCTTAGGTATTTGAGATTTAGGGAGTAGTATATCATCATCTGCATCATCACTTATGTTTAAATAAGCTCCGACAGAGGTAAATCTTTTAATTATTAGTTTTTGTACTTCCCCAAGCTTAATCATAATTCACTTCCTTCGTAATTCATTCTACTCTTATTTTATCACAATAACAATATTTTATCTCAATAATTTTGGAAAATTTTAAAGGGCGAACAAAGTTCGCCCCTACTTTAATCATTACTCGTAAATTTCTTTTTCTAATTTCTCTAATTGTTCTAATGCTTCTTTAGGCAATTTATCTCTTCCGCCCTTGAAGGTTTCCATATTTAATAAGAATTCTTTTCTATAATCAATACTGCTAAGCCACATTTTTTGATATTCAACACTATTCATATCTGGTATAAAACCTTCTATTTCCATAAATTCAATATCTGAAAAATTACCTAATTGTTTAAATTCAGCTTTTTTAGTTGCAATATCTTCAAGAATTTTTAAGGTAACTTCCTTTGGAATCTTTTTATCTAAGAAATGTCCTGTATTAAATATATAACATTCAACATTTCTATTTGCAAATAATTCCTTAAATTTTTCATAGTCGTTTTCAAGAGGATAAGTCCTAAATGGATTCGCATATGGCTCAATAACTAAAGCATTCATATCTACACCGCTAGCAAGTCTTTCAGCTGTAGATCTTTTAGTTGCAAGTGTAGCTCCCATTGTTGAAGCAAGTATAGGATTATTTATTTTAATTACTGGAGGAATAACAGCATCTTTCATCAACCATGATATTGCATCTACTGGCTCATCAATTTTATTTACTCTATTTTCAGCCCATAATTTAGATTTAACAGCTCTACCATTACCATTTCTTAAATCTTCCGTTACTATTACCTTGTTTCCTTCGTCATCCAAAGTTATACCACAGTTCTGTACTGTAATCAAATATTTATTTGATGGATGGTCTGTTGGATAATCTTGAGTCTTATCAAAGTAGGAAGGTTCTAATGCAACAGATGATCCGTCTTCAGTTGATATTACATAAGCATCATCATGAAGAATTGTTATATCGTATTTTCCATCATGTTTTTCATGAGTAATTGTGGATTTTCCTGAACCTGATAAACCAAAAACACCTATTGTATATTTTTCATTCCCTGGGAAATTATATCTCTTCATACCACCATGGCATGATGCAAATCCATTTCTATTTGCTATACCCCAAGCTAATGTCAATGTTCCTTTTTTATGTTCTCCAAAATATCTCATTCCACATAATAAAGCACAATTATGCATTGGATCAAATAATGCTAATCCATTTGGATGAGTTGGTGGATAGTATTCCGGATCGGATAATATATAGATATCTCCCTCTGGTAATTTAACTGAGTCTTTGTACATTTTAATGTACTCCTCTGTTATATATTGGAAGTTTAACATCCAGCTATACATTGTATTTTCATATCCTTCTGGTATTAATAAATGTGCTTTTACCATAAAGTCTTTGTCCAGTCCTATAACTACTTGGGCATGATATAATTTCTTATATCTTGTATGAAAAGCTGCCTCTCTTGCAATGCCAGCAAATTGTCCTTCGTCTACATTATTCTCTCCAATAATGACTCTTGCACCTGCAAATCGTCCTGTTATTTCACCATCATTAAATAAAAGTATTTTGGACTCTTCGTCTAATCCTAATTCTGTTGGCCTATGTACTGGCATATCCGTAACTATGGTACCTGGTGAATCCTTAGCTAATTTATATGCCTCTGATAATGAAGAAACCTTAACTACATTGTTGCCATAAAAAGTAGATTCAATTGTAGTACGTATAGGAGAAAAGATAGGATTGTTCTTAGTTATATCTTCTCTTCTATAGTTTGCTATTGTCGCCATTTTTGTCCCCCTCATAATATATTCACTGTTAGTATTTTTCAACCCTAATTATAACAGATATAATTATATTTTGGAAGAACAATATGACATGTTTTATAATTAATTATGTTATTCTACTTTGGTCTTTTTGTTTGATTAGTGTGTTATTATGTTAAAGTCTAAACTTTTCTTGAAAACCTTTTTGTAAATAACAAAATCCATAGTAAACAAATAGATATACCTATAATAATGGAAAATATATCTGCTTGATTATAGATTGCTTCTCCAATCCAAAAACTAGGCAAAATAACAGTACCATAACGATAAGGTACTGGAATAAATGGCTTTGCAAACAGTCCCAAAAGAGTGATTGCTGAAAGCTTGCTTATGGCCAGACCTTCTACTTTGTTATTTGAAAATGCAACAATCAATATAGAAATCACAGCCCCCATCCCCATTCCTATAAAACTTGAAATAAATATCTGGGTCCATGTTAAATTCGTTAAACGAAAAATAACCATTACAATAATAGTACAGCACAGTGACCAAAGCATTGGCAGCACGATTCTTGCCAAAAGGTAGGTTTTATGTTGTGCAGGTGTAATTCTATAATATGTTCCCGTTCCTTCGTCTTTTTCATCTAACATGATAAACGCACACGCTATTGCTAACATCATAGGTGTTAAAGCAGCAAGCATTGCATCTGCTAAGGAATACCATTCTTCTATGGAAAAATATAAGTGTTTTTCTAAAATCTGATTTAAAATTGGCAATCCGAATTTAAAAACTAAACCTATTAAAAATGGAGACGGCAATAATGCCAAAAGTATTCCATCACGTCCAGCTTGTATCAGTCCCATTTTAAAAACTCTATAAAGCTGTCTCATGCCTTATCTCACCTCCTGCACCCTTTAAAGATTAAATTTATTCTTGACAGTGTTATAAGCAGAAAAAAACATAACCAAATAATGAGTACTGTTAAATTATAAAACACTTTTCCTGTTCCACTAATACAGTAATGTATCAGATTCCATAAAGATGTACTTGGAATAAGATTAAATAGTGGATTCCCCAATCTAAATGCTGTCATAAAAGCAGGTAGCATCAATATAACTTGTGCTGGAACACATATTACCATATAATGATTCACCGTTTTTGCAAAAGAAGCAAAATATAAGCCTACAAGTGTAAAAATACAAGAACCTATAAATACACTGAATGTCATCAATAATATATTTGCTGCACTATTAACCCCAAAGAATATAATTGATAATGCTGCTAAAGTAGATATTACTCCTAATGAGATTATTTTTGAACTAATATATTCTATAGGCTGTAAAGGCGAAATACTCCAGAAACTATGCAATCCTTCTTCTTTTTCTAAAAGCCAAATACCGCCGATAAAAAAGAATCCTAGCATAGCGGGATCTGAAAGTATAATAATAGACGATACTGTATGCTTATATGTTGTGGGAATTGCTTTAAGTAAAATAATATATATAAATGTGATAAATGCATATAAAAAGTAAAATCCATACTTAGCTTGGTAACAGATATCATTCTTCAAAGCTTTTAAAACTCTCACAGTAAGCACCTACCTGTTAATTCAATAAATACATCCTCCAATGACTGTTCTTTAGAATGGATTTTTGTAATATTAGAGGATTTCAGAGCATACATAAAGTCCATATCATTATAAAGCTCTGAGAGTAATACATTTTTATTTTTATCAATACCATTCTTAATGTATGAAAACTCAACAGAGGTATTTTCTTTTGACTTGCGAAGTGTTTGGGGGGAATCTAATGCCTTTATAGCTCCATCGACTATAAAAGCAACTCGATCGCAAAGCTCTTCTGCATCATGCATATTATGTGTTGTAAGGATAATGGTTTTCCCCTGTTGTTTTTGTTCCAACACAATGTCTTTTAAAATTCTTGCATTAGCTGGATCAAGTCCACTGGTCGGCTCATCCAGAAACAATAGTTTCGGATTATGCAACAAGCACCTTATGAATCCTAATCGCATTTTCATTCCCTTTGAGTAACCCCCAACTTTTTTATTTGCATCTGAAAGCAAACCCATTCTTTCCAATAGAGGGATAGGGTCTAATGATTGTTTTTTGTAGAGAGAGGAAAAGTAATTGAGGTTTTCCATAGCAGTAAACTTATTGTAAAAATTCGGAAACTCAAAATCTACGCCTATTTCCTCATAGAAATCAGATGAGTGTTTATTTACTTCTGAGCCTAAAACCTTTACACTTCCTTGATAATTAGGTAAGACACCTGTTAATATTTTTTGTAAAGTACTTTTTCCTGCACCAGATGGTCCTAAAAATCCAAATATTTCACCCTCACCAACTTCGAAACTTACATCCTTAATTATATTGACAGAAGTACCGGGATATTTTGCAAATACATTTTCAACAGCAATCATTTTGTATCCACCTCCACAATCTCGGAAATCAATCCATTTACAAGTATATGCATAACAGATTCCTTTACATTTTCATCTTCTTTTTGCAGATACAATGATGACATAAATAATACCTGACATGCTTTTGCTGCTATAGTTAAATTACACTTAAATGTAACACCCATTTTCTCAAGCTTCTCAAATACTTCAACATCTTCTAGGGTATGCATCTCTATTAAATCTGGTGGAAGCTTTCGATATAAATATGCTATTGTCATTTCATCAGTCTTTTCAATTAGTGGATAATGCTGAGCACTTTCCAGCATCCAGAAAAATATTTTCTTAGTCAAGTCAGTGGGCATTTCCGATTTGTTTTCACTTAAAAATTGTTCCATATTTTCTCTCATTTCACGTTGACAATTATTTAAAATATCCATATATAGATGTTCTTTATTAGAGTAAAAACTGTAGAAAGAACCCTTAGCAATTCCCGCTGCCTTCACTAACTCATCAACAGTTACTTTTTTTAAACCATACTCAACAAAAAGTTTCTCACCTTCTCTAAGCAAAGTTTCCTGTATGGCTTGTTTTTCACTTTCGGTAAATTTAGGCATTTTAAACCTCCTTTCTATATGACTATTTATATTTTTTTAGTCATATAAATAGTAACATGATTTTGCTAATAATACAATAACTATTTTAAATTACATGATTTATATTGATGTGATGATATAGACTCTTGAATACAAAAAAATAACAGCAGAATTTAATCTGCTGTCTTAGGTTTAAAACTTTAATTTAGATAATGCATCTGCCAAATCCGTATTCAGTGGCTCATTTTTTTCCTTCTTCTGCTGTTTCATATAATTAGCTACTTCCTTTTTAGATACATTATTCTTTTCTTTTGCCTTTCTTTCATTAAATGACGATAGTTTTTCTCTGTATCCGCATTGACAAGCAAATATTTGTGCTTCCCCTTCTCCACGCAGTTCAAATTTTTTCTTGCAATTTGGACATCTTGCGTTTGTCTCTCTGGATATATTCTTCCTATAGCCACATTCTCTATCTTGACATACATACATTTTTCCTTTTTTTCCTTTGACCTCTAGCATAAATTTTCCACATTCAGGGCATTTATTTCTAGTCATGTTATCATGTCTAAATGTTTCATCACTGTTCTTTATCTCTTTAACTACAGTTTTAGAGTATTCTTTCATTTCCTTTATAAAACTATCTTTATTTAGCTTACCTTGAGAAATAAGCCCAAGTTTTTGCTCCCATTCTGCTGTTAATGCCGGAGACTTTAATTCTTCTGGTACTAGCTCTAATAGCTGTTTGCCCTTTGATGTAATAAATATATCCTTACCATTTTTCTCAATTAAAAATGTATTAAACAACTTTTCAATTATATCTGCTCTAGTGGCTACTGTACCAATGCCACCTGTTTCTCCTATTATTTTTTTCAAGGTTTTACTTTCATCACTCATATATTTTACTGGATTTTCCATTGCTTGAAGTAAGGTTCCTTCGTTAAATGGTGCTGGTGGCTTGGTCTTTCCTGTTGTTTGCACCAATGATATTACCTTTAGTGGATCTCCTTTATTGATTACTGGAAGATTTTGATCTTCATTTTCTTCTTCATCTTCATCATAATAATTATTTGAGTATACTTCCTTCCATCCTGCTGATATTACTCTTTTCCCTTTAGCTATAAAGTTTTCATCACCTATTTTAGCCTTAATAGTTGTTTGTTCATATTCAGAGGGAGGATAAAGTACTGCTAAAAATCTTTTAACTACTAAATCATATATTTTTCTTTCATTATCATTCAGCTCTGACAATAAAACTCTTTGCTCAGTAGGTATAATTGCATGGTGATCTGTTACCTTAGAGTTATCTACAAAGGACTTATTGGATTTTATTGGTGAGTTAAGTACCTTTGATGCAAGCTTTTGATATTGTCCTATACCACAAGCCCTTATTCTATCCTTTAATGTATCTACTAAATCATCGGATATATATCTAGAGTCTGTCCTTGGATAGGTTAATATCTTATGATTTTCATATAGTCTTTGCATTATAGATAGAGTTTCCTTTGCTGAAAATCCAAATATCCTATTTGCATCTCTTTGTAAATCAGTTAAATCATATAGCGTCGGTGCGTATGATTTTTTAAGAGTTTTCTCTACTTCTATTACCTTAGCATCTTTACCTTTTAGAGATTCTAATAATTTTTCAGCCTTAGCTTTATCAAAGGTCTTTATATCCTTAGTGCTATTATCTTGCCATGTTAATTTTAAATCCTTTGTATTGGCTGCAATTCCATAATACTCCTTGGGTACAAATCTCTTAATTTCTTCCTCTCTTTGTGCTATCATGGCTAAAGTAGGAGTTTGCACCCTTCCACAGGATAATTGCGCATTATATTTTACCGTAAGGGCACGAGTTCCGTTGATACCTACTATCCAATCAGCCTCAGCCCTTGCAATAGCTGAATTGTAAAGACTCTCATAGAATTTACCATCCTTTAGATTATTAAACCCTTCCTTTATAGCTTTATCTGTAACTGATGAAATCCATAATCTTTTAATTGGTTTCTTTACATTAGCCTTTTCTATAATCCACCTAGCTACAAGCTCACCTTCCCTTCCGGCATCTGTAGCTATTATTATTTCTTTTACATCCTTCCTATGCATTTGCTCCTTAACGGCATAGAACTGCTTACTGCTCTGTCTTATGACTTCCAGTTTCATCCTTTCTGGAAGCATTGGAAGGTCTTCCATACTCCAAGTCTTATATTTTTTATTGTATTCTTCGGGATCAGCTAATGTAACTAAATGACCTAATGCCCATGTTACAATATATTTATCTCCTTCTAAAAATCCATTTCCCTTCTTATTACACTTCAATACTCTGGCAATATCCCTGCCTACAGAAGGCTTTTCTGCTAAAATTAATATCTTATTCATATAAACATCCTTTCATTTAATCCCTTTTTTGTTCTTCTATCTTTTCCACCAATTCACTTAGATAAATCCATCTTTCCATCTTTTCCTCTAATTTATTTTCTATTATTTCTTTTTCCTTGAAAAGTTCTTGAAGTTTTGTATAGTCACTAGAAGCTTCTGCCATCTTAGTTTCTATATCCAATATATCATTTTCAAGTTTTGCAATGATCTCATCTATTTCGTCCCATTCTTTTTGCTCCTTAAATGATAATTTTAAGGGTTTATTATTTTCCTTTTGTCTTTCCTTTTTTTCTGGTTTCTTTTCTACCATATTATTTTCTTTTTCCATTTTAGATACTTCTTTAAAATATTCATAATTTCCAGTATATCCTATTATTTTTCCGTTTCCTTCAAATACAAATAGTTTCTCAACTACCTTATCCAGTAAATATCTATCATGAGATACTATAATTACTGCACCAGGAAACTCATCAATGTAGTCTTCTAATACAGTCAGCGTAGTTATGTCTAAGTCATTTGTCGGCTCATCTAGAAGAAGTACATTTGGTGCTTCCATTAACACCCTAAGTAAATGTAATCTTCTCTTTTCTCCTCCCGAAAGCTTACCTATTGGTGTCCATTGAAGTTCTTTAGGAAATAAAAATCTCTCCATCATCTGAGAAGCTGATATCTTTTCTCCATCAGATGTTTCAATATATTCTCCCCCTTCTTTTATAAATTCAATGGCTCTAAGATTATTATCCATATGAATATTTTCCTGAGCAAATACTCCAATTTTCACTGTTTCCCCTATATCTACTGTTCCTTTGTCTGGATTAAGTTTACCTGAGATAATATTCATTAAAGTTGATTTGCCACTTCCATTTGGTCCTAGGATACCTACTCTATCATCCCTTAGAACAATGTAGCTAAAATTATCTATAACCTTCTTTCCCTCAAAGGACTTCTCTATATTCTCTATTTCAATTATTTTTCTGCCTAATCTTGTTCCTCCTACAGATATATCAAGCTTTTCATGAGGAGAATCTATTTCCCTATCATTTAGTTCATTGAACCGCTCTATTCTAGCCTTCTGCTTTGTAGTCCTAGCCCTTGCTCCCCTCATCATCCATGCCAATTCATTTCTAAGCAAGGATTGTCTTTTTCTTTCACTGGCGACTTCCATTTCTTCTCGCTCCAGCTTTTTCTCTAGAAAATAGTTATAATTACCTTTATATGAATAGATATTTCCTTTATTTAATTCAATTATTTGATTAACTACTCTATCTAAGAAATATCTATCATGTGTAATCATAAGGAGTGCTCCCTTTCTTCTGCTTAGATATTCTTCAAGCCAGTCTATTGTAGTATTGTCTAAATGGTTTGTAGGCTCATCTAATATAAGTAGCTCGGCAGGATTTATTAAAGCGGATGCTAAGGCTACTCTTTTTCTTTGACCACCAGATAAATTTCCTATCTTCTCATTAAAATCTGTAATTCCAAGCTGAGTTAATACTGATTTTGCTTCAGATTCCAAATCCCATGCATTTGCTTCGTCCATTTCTCCAGTTAATCTTAGAATTTCTTCATTCTTTGTATTTGGATTCATAATAGCTTCTTCATATCTTCTGACTAACTGAATATTTTTAGAGTTACCTTTGAAAACCTGCTCTACTACAGTGGCATTAAGATCGAAGTCTATATCCTGTGGAAGGTATTCAACATTTACATTATTTCCTTTAATTACTCTTCCAGTATCAGACTCCTCTATACCTGCTATAATCTTTAGAAATGTGGTTTTACCAGTGCCATTTATACCTATTAAACCTATTTTATCACCATCATTTATTCCAAAATTTATATCTTTAAATAATTGTTTTTCGCTATATGCCTTTGATAAATTCTCTATAGATATTAGATTCATAATATTACCCTTTCATTTAAGTTTTCTAACTTAATATTATAACATATATTAGACATACAAAACAAAAAACGAAGAATTAATTCTCCGTTTTTGCTCTAATACTTCTAATTTGTTTATGATAATCTATAACTAGTTCTTCTTTAATTTTTAATATTAATCCTTGTTTTTCCTTTTTCAAGCTGCTTAATCTTATTTCCTAATCTTTTTAGATCTTAACCGCTTTAATAATTAATAATTCAACTACTTAATTAAATCGTTTTATTGTCAACCTATAACCCCAATTAGCTAGAGCACATAATGCCAATACAAGAATACCTCTTAAGGCCATTTCAAGCCATAATTTATTTATAATTAACCCTATTAAATGAAATGATAAAAATATACTCCCTATATAAAGTATGATAAATAGAGTTAGACATAAATTTTTCTTTTTCTTCTCTCTGTCTATATACTTTAATACTTTTATATAGCCGAAAAAATACCATAGGATCCCTATGAAGAACAAGAACATCACGAAGATATTTAACCATAAACCTCCAATCCTGGGAATTTTATAGAAGAAAGTATCCACAATCAAAAGACCAGCATAAAAGATAATCCAAAGAATCGTACCAATGGTCAAATTCTTATTGCTCTTGACTACATTTGTGCTATCTTCTAAATGTTTAATCATACCGGCATCTCCTTTCAGTAGTTCGTCTAAACTAACTTTATAAAGGTCATTTAAAATAATGACACTAACAATATCGGGATAGCTTTTTTCATTCTCCCAATTAGATATTGTTTGTCTTGAAACATGTATTTCATTTGCAACTGTTTCTTGAGTAAGTCCTGCTTTTGAACGAGCAGCTTTTAACTTCTTACCTATCTCCATTTGAATTTCCTCCTTACACCATTATTGTTTCATAATCTTGGGAATCCGTCTATCAAAATGCTTTTCCATTAGCTGTTTTTAGACTGTCAAAATTCTTTGACATATCTTAGAATCAAGCTTTTTCAGGTGTTACATTTCATGAAAGTTAATACAGTGTAAGTTAAAAATAGAGCGGTTTCACAGTTATTCTAATCATAAAATGTTACTGTTCACACTAAAAATATCACCAATACCATGCATAATCATTTCAAATGATGCTGCTGCATTCCATATATTGATCTACTAAATCACCTTCTAATTTACATTATACTTCATGGTGATAAATATTGGTAACACTTATACCATATTACAGTAATTTATCATTTCTATTACATCCATTATATTTTTTTATCAAAGGCAAATTTCCATAATATTCTTCTTTCTGACTATACTTTCTTTCTAATTCTATATCTATTATTTCACTATCATGAAAATAGCTAGTCCAGAGAAAATGTTTAATATACTTATTATTAGGGCAATTAATCTCGTCATTAATAATTACTCCATAGGCTGAGTTAAACACTATATCCCTATAAATTCTCCTTTAATTAATATTTCTATCATACCTTCAAAATAATTATATACTATCTCTATAGTTCCATCCTTCTCCAATGATTTAACTTTGCTTCTTGATATATGTAATATATTAGCGACTAATTTATCTATCCGAATTTTTAATTTCTGAGAATTACATACTGTAATATAATCTCCCTGTTTAAACTCCATATCATCTCCAATAATATAATAATCTACACTTTCCCAATCAATATCTGCTTTGTTCTTTAAAAATAATTGCTTATTCTTTCCACAGTCTAAAGCAAACTGTAAATCATTCATTAAAAATTTGTTATACTCAATCTTAGAAATGTCAGTCACTTTTATTCGTTCATAAATACTTAAATTATAAGTATGCTTACATTTTTCACATTGATAAATCAACCATATATCTAAATATTTTCCATTGGCATTTACTCTAAACTTCCTTGTATTTATATATGTTGCTTTACATCCACATCCAGAACAATTACGAATGATTTTATATGAATCCTTTTGTATAATCTTATATTCAATTTTTCTTAAATAGCCCATTTTGCACTCCTTTGTTTATGAGAGATATTCAAAAGGCTATTACATTATATTGTTTATTTGCAATAGCCTTAACTATGCAAAATAAAAAGGTGTACCCATACTTTTTCCTCCTTAAATTTTGTTCTATTTCCAAAATCTATTTTAATTCCTTTTATGCTACGTTTCTACCTTAAACTCTTTTCATAAAAAAGAATAAGCCAATACACTTAAAGTGCATTGACTTATTATTCTCTAATTGTTTTTTTCATTTTAAGGATAATACGCTGTATACTCTTTTCAGATAAAAAGTATTTCTTAGCTAATTCCATAATTTTATGTCCTTGCTGATAATCAGCATATATTTGTTGATTTCGTGCATCTAATTCCCTACGAATATTGGTTCTCTCTCCCCATTCTCGTCTATTATTATCTTTTCTAGGAATGTATATATATTCTCCATCAACGTAATTATGAATTAATTCAATAATTTCTGCTGGCAGAATATCTTCTGCTCTCTTATAGCTCATTTTGCCCTCCTAAAATAATATTCTTTTAGGAATAGCAATGGCTATATGGCAAATTAAATTTTTCAATTAAATTGCAATAGCCAATGCTATGCAAAAATAACATATCTTCTCATAAAGCAATCCCCCTTCTCAAATTAGTATACTTTATGTGAACTTAAGATGCAACTATCTACACTTTCATCTAATATAACTAAAATAAAAAAACGGCAAGCTTTTACTCTTACCGTCCTCCCATTTTCAATTTACTTATCTGTGTTAATTATGTTTTTTTATAACAGGTATCCATACCTCAAACTTTGCATCTTGTGGATCTGGTGATAGATATACTTCAATATCAGGTCCATTGGCATATTCATAGCCTGATGTAGGAAGCCATTCAGTTACAATTCTTTTTTCAAGTTCTTGTATAGAGTATGGCATAGTACCTTCTCCATAAAAAATTGCCCAAGTTAATGCAGGAACAATATATTCTTCAAATTCTTTATCAATAGGCTTATCACTTGCAACGGCAATATAATACTTCCAATTTTCTTCTTCGTTACATGCACTTACTCCAAGTACACCCATGGGCTCAGAATTCATCATGGAAACAAGCTTTTCCACAGTTCCGTTCTCTGCTACCCTTTGCCACATTTGTGGAACAATCTCAAAGTTTTTCTCAATCTCCTTATATAAAGGTTGTGCTACTCCAATGATTCTAAAACTATCTCTCTGTTCAATTCTATAGTTCATCTCCACATCTCCCTTAATTGTTATTTTGAAGCTAATTGGAGGGAATGCTTTGATCAATGCACCTTTTACTCTTGTCTGCGATGGTGTAATTCCATGTACGCTTTGAAAAGCACGGTTAAATGCTGTAGGAGAATTATATCCATATCTTAAAGCAATATCAATGACTTTCTCATTGCTATTTTGCAAATCAACAGCTGCCATTGTCATACGTCTACGACGAATATATTCTGCAAGAGGTACATTTGCTATATAGGAAAACATTCTTTGAAAATGAAATGTAGAACAACAAGCAATCTTTGCAATCTGTTCATAATTAATCTCATCTTCTAAATGTTCTTCAATGTAACTTATGGCGCTATTTAATCGTTCTATCCATTCCATCCTCTTCTCTCCTTTACAATCAAGTATAATATAAGTAAACTATTTTTTCCTCTCTATTAATGCACAAATAAGAGAGCTAGAAAAAACTTCACTTTGATAATCTTCATCTGATTTTACGTTAATTTTTCTATCAATATTTTCTCCATTATTCTATCTACATTATTTTTATTCACTTTACCAGTTTCACTTTCCATTGCATTTGCAGTACCGCAAGCTGCTCCAATTTTTAGCATGGTTTCAAGATCATAGTTTCTGTTTATAGCTACAGCAAATCCAGCAATCATAGAATCTCCTGAACCTATAGGATTTAATGCTCTAATATTAGGTATTATGACTTTATATACATCATCATTATGAGCTGCCATAGCCCCCTCTTCCCCTAATGATACAACTACTATTTCAATATCTTTTCTTGATAAATCTTTAACTGCTCTAATTAATTGCTCATTAGAATCAATCTTTATACCTGTTAAATCCTCCAGCTCTTTTTTATTAGGCTTTACTAAATAGGGCCCCGCATCAATACCAAATCTTAAAGCCTCTCCGCTAGTATCTAATATAAATTTTTTATCCTTTTTCTTTGCAAGATTAATCATATCTCTATATATTTCTAATGGCACACCATAGGGTATACTTCCTGAGGCACAAATAATATCTACTTTTTCTAATAATTCTTCATATAATTTTAGAAACTCGGAAATCTCGTCTTCTGATATAGATGGTCCTCTTTCTAATATTTCCATCTGGCTTCCATCACTGGAAATAACAGCTAAACAAGACCTGGTTTCTTCATCAATTTTTATAAACCTATGTGAAATATCTATATTATTCAAGCCTTTATCTATATAATCTCCACTGCTTCCCCCTAAGAATCCAGTTGCTATTACCGGCTCATCTAGAGTCTTTATTACCTTTGTCACATTCAAACCCTTTCCGCCAATTGTATATTGATAATTATCTGTTCTAAAAATCTTCCCTTTTTCAATCCTATCTATATTGTATCTTCTATCAATGGAAGGATTTAAAGTAATTGTTAATATCACATATATTCCTCCTATCAACTGCTTACACTCTATTTTCACTCCCACAAATCCTAATTTTATCCATAACTACCTTTTTTGCAGCACTTTTAGCGGGAGTTAAGTAATCTCGCGGATCGTTAGCAGTTGGATTTTGATTGAAATATCTCTTAATTTCTTCGGCAAAGGATATTTTAATTTCAGTAGCTATATTTACCTTACATATACCATTTTTAACCGCCTCAATTATATCTCCATCTCCTACTCCTGACGCTCCGTGAAGCACCAAGGGAATATCTATTATTTCATTAATTCTTTCTAATCTATCAAAATCTAATTTAGGCTCTAACTTATATACTCCGTGGGCAGTACCTATAGCCACAGCTAGAGAATCTATAGCAGTCTTATCTGCAAATTCTAAAGCCATATTAGGATCTGTAAGCAAAGCATCTTTATCATCTATAATTCTATTATCCTCCTGTCCTCCAACTCTTCCTAATTCAGCCTCCACAGTAACCCCTTGCTTATGAGCGAATTCTACTATTCTTCTTGTAATATGAATATTTCTTTCAAAGCTTTCCATGGATGCATCTATCATAACAGATTTATATCCTGCATTGATGCATTTTTTTATGAAATCCTCATCTGAACAATGGTCTAAATGTAGTACCACGGGAATATTCGTCTTTTTAGCCCCTGCTTTAAGTATTGACACCAGATATTCCAATCCGGCATAATTCACAGTTCCAGGAGTAGTCGCTATTATTACAGGTGATTTTAACTCCGTGGCTCCTTCTAATACAGCCTGTATAGTCTCTAAATTATGTATATTAAATGCTGGTACAGCATATTTATTTCTCTTTGCATCCAATAAGATTTCTTTAGTTGATATAATATCCATTGCTTCTTCCATCCTTTTAATAAGATTAATGACCTATTTTTTTACTTTAATAATGATAAAATCACAAAATATCGATTATACATCAATATCTTATTCTCCATTTTACTTCTTCTTCCAATAGAGTTTCAACAATTTTAAGATTGTCTTCCCGTGTGAAAATTTTATAAGCATATAATGCAGCACCAGCTACAGGTGTTAATATTGGGTTTATCAATTCTATATTTATATTCAAGTTATCTAAATATGATTTTAATGGCTCTAAGATATATCTTCCTGAATTGAAAACTCCTCCTGAATAGGATACCAATACCTTTTCTTCTGATAAGAAATCCAGTTTTTCTATTAAAGCTTTAATTGTAAGATAATGTTCATAGGCTGATTGGGAAAATGCATCTATTGCAAATTTATCTCCTACCTCAGCAGCTTCATGTAGTATTATAGCTAGTTCTGCAATCTTATCCCTTTTCATCTCATATGTAGTATAGATTAAATCTATTAAATCAAAATCATTTTGGATATTAAGTTTAGACTTAAATATATCATATAATTGTGTTTGTTCCAGTCTGCCATCAGCTTCCTTTGAGAATATCTCTATAGCCTTTTTTCCCAGCCAATATGCAGAACCCTCATCACCGCAGAAATATCCCCATCCTCCAGCTCTATGCAATTTACCGTTTTTATTCATACCAAATCCTATTGCACCAGTACCCGCTACTATATTTATGCCTAGTTTACAGGCTAATGACCCTGCCCATGCTGCTACAGCGTCATTAGCACATTCAAAAGAATTCTGCTTAAAAATATCATTTATAATTAAATCCATTTTTTCTACATCATCCAATATTTCTCCATAGCCCGGTATTCCTATAAACGAATAATCAATTTGTGATATTGTAGTATCTGCTTTCCTACATACTTCATTTACACCGTCAATTATAATTTCCTTAAAATTTTGTAAAGATGTCTGTTTATAATGACAAGTGGCCTTGGTAGTATGTCCCAAAATCTTTCCATTTTCATCTATAATTATAAATTCTGTGCTAGTTCCACCACCATCTATACCTAGAAATATCAAGAAAACTCCCCCTATCATCATAAATCTTGTCTATTAAAAATTGTTATAGTAATCTTTCATATCAACTACAGTTTTGTTTAATCTTGACTCCTCTGCTGCAAACGCCATTATATGACTCTCAACAGAAATCTTAGCAGAGGTTAGAGCTTTACCTTTATTTGATTTAATCAATGATAGAAAATCCCCCATTATACCTGTATCTCCACCTCCATGACCTCCAGCTACTATCTGTGGGTTGATAACTCTTTTTTCATTAGATGCAAATAGCTGCACTTCAATTTCGTTCATACTGTCATCACCACGAATTACACCTTTAGTACCCATTATTTTTATAGTTCTATGGACTTTATTGGTAAATGCTGATAAGTTAAAATTTACTGTCACTCCATTTTCAAATTCAAGTATAGTAGATTGATGATCCATAACATTATTGTCACATTCAAAAACACATCTGCCATAAGGGCCTTCCTCCAAAGCTTTATCAATTGATTCCACAGTTTGAGTCTCTGTAATTACAGTTGTAGGCCATCCTCCTATATTTTTATAATATAGTTTTTTTGCTGAATAAGGACATTCATTTTCAATTTTACAGCTAAGACATCTACTCCCAGCCTCTTTAGGTTTTCTTTCTGATTTAAAATAGCTTAACTCACCAAATGAAGTAATTCTTGTACAATTACTTCCAACTAACCACAATAAAATGTCTAAGTCATGGCAGGATTTTTGTAATATTAAGGGGCTGGATAGCTCCGAATTCCTCCAGTTTCCTCTTACAAAGCTATGAGCAAAATGGAAGTATCCAATATTTTCATTATGTTGAATAGTCATTATATCCCCTATTTCTCCTTCTTCTATAATTGCTTTTAAGGTAGAATAAAAGGGGGTATATCGCAGTACATGACATATCATAAATACTTTGTTATTTTTTTCTGCCAATCTTCCTAACTCAATACATTCTGTCGGATTATTAGACATAGGCTTTTCCAATAAAATATGATAACCCTTTCTTAATGCCTGTGATGCAGGCTGAAAATGAGTGTTATCAGGAGTTGCAATGATTACAGCATCACAAAATTTATCCTTTGCCAGCAGCTCTTCCCATGTTTTAAATTCATTCTCAGGAAGTATATTATGTTTCTCACAAAACTCCTTTCGTTTCAAATCATTAGGCTCTGCAACAGCTATGAATTCAATGTTTTGTGGATATTTCAACCCATAATTTCCATAAACATCCTTCCCACGTTGTCCAGCTCCTATTAAAGCAACTCTTATTCTATCCATATTGACCCTCCTCAAATATATTACAATTAACAATTAAGGAAGCGATCTGCAGTCGCTAAAAAGACCCCAAAGCCTGATCCTAACAAATGTTAATTGTTAATCGTTAATTATATTCATAGATATTTACACCCTTAACAACTCTATTAACTAATCCACTTGGACTAGGGTTATCAGGTTCTATCTTTGTTTTGATTGAAACCTTCAGAGCCAGTACCTGAGCAAATAATGCATACAGTAATGCTGCAAACCCATTATCATTAATATTGCTTTTTTCCTTACTTAAATAAATATAATGATCTGATAATTCCTCAACCTCTTTTAGATAATTGTTTGAAATCGCAATGACTTTATGATCTCCTAAATCATGATATATTTCATTCAATAGATCTAAATCATATTTTCTTGAATATTCATCAAGTGATAAAAAGATAAATACTAAGGTCTTATCATTTAAAATTGATTTAGGACCATGTCTAAATCCTAAAATCGTTTCACTAAATGATGTTATTTGACCTCTAGTCAGCTCTAAAAGCTTCAGAGAACTTTCCTTCGATAAGCCATAAAAACTTCCAGACCCTAGATATACTACTCTTTCAAAATCATAATCTATTAATTTATTCAGCTTACTAAATTGATTTTTTAGAACATCATCACCTATTTCTACCATTTCCATGACCTGTTTCTTTTTTTCCTCGAAAGCTTTAATATTAAAAGTCAATAACGCTGCAAGAGTCATACAAGAAAAACTGCTAGTCATTGCAAATCCCTTATCATTAGATTCTTCAGGCATCATGAGCAGTAGTACATTTTCTTTATTCTGAGCTATTTCAGCTAATTTTCCATCTTTGTTACAGGTAATGAAAACATGGCTGACATCATCTATTAATTTATTAGCTAAATCATATATTGCAATACTTTCAGGACTATTTCCAGATCTTGCAAAGGAGACCATTAAGGTAGGAATATTCTTCTTGAAATAGGTCTCTGGATTAACTACAATATCAGTACTGGGTATTGATTCAAAAATATAAGTTTTGCCTTTATTCAATTGAGACGAAACAATATCACCTATATAAGCAGAAGTACCTGCCCCTGTAAAAATAACTCTAATATTTTCCTTAATTAAATTTTCGGTAATGAATTTATCAATCTTTTCTCTCTGAAACTCAACAATCTTTAATGTCTCTAACCAAAGTTCTGGCTGCCTAAATATCTCTGTAGCTGTATTAATTCCCTTTAATTCTTTCCAATCATGGACGCTAGATCCAAACATTTTATCACCTTCCTAATCTTTTTTAATAGCGATATTGTAGTGTCATCATGTTGTCATTACCACTACTTTTAAAAATTTATTTTTCTAGCAATATAGAATATTTAAATTTATCTCCTCTTGCAATGCTTCTTGTATATTCAACTATATTTTCATTATCATAGGTTATCCTCTCTATCATCATACTAGGTAATCCAGAAGTATATCTAAGCAGTTCTGCTTCATCTGTTCTAGTAAGAACCGATCGAAAGACCTCTTCTGCTGATGTGATGGATATGTTATACATCTTTGCAAATATATCATACATAGGATTTTCTTCCAATAGTTCTTGAGTCAAGCCTAAAAATTTAGCATAAGGTACATAGCTGGTTTCTAACATCATTGGCTCATTATCTGCAAGTCTAAGTCTAGTGAATATATATATTTTTTCACCAATATTTAGATTCATTTTTTTACTTAGTTTCTCATTGCAACTAATAATCTGGAAATCTAGAACTTTAGATGATGGAATCTTACCAATTTTTTTCATCTCTTCTGTAAAACTATAAAACTTTAATAAATTTTGTTTAAACATCTTAGGTGAAACAAAAGTACCTTTACCATGAAGCTTGTAAATATAACCTTCTTTTTCTAACTCCTGAATAGCTTGTCTAACTGTAGAACGACTTATATCATAAATATCACATAGCTCTCTTTCAGATGGCAATTGATCATTTTCTCTAAGATTACCTTCTTCAATCATATTTATAATAATATCCATGAGCTGAAAATATAAGGGCATTTTATTTTGTTTATCTATAATTTTCATATATATATTACCACCCTATTTATAATAGTGGTTCGTACCACCTAAATTTAGTCTATATTATTTTGTAAAAATTGTCAATTACATAAATTATATATTACAGATTTCCCAATCTTTGCTATTTTAACTTTTCTACGATAAAATCTGTATCTAAAAAAAACGCTTGTCTTTTATCCTTATCTTCTATGTCTTCAAATCCTAACTGATAAACCGTTGGATTAGTGTTAGATTTTACAGTTAGTAGTTTATGTTTTGAATCATAGGAACAAATATATCTAGTATAAGTAGTATAATTATACTTTTCGTTTCTAACAAATCCATTTGGCATAGTCATTGCAGCCATTATATTATAAGAATATGCAAGTGCCTCTTTCGAACTATTGGGCTTAATATTCATTTTAGTTAGATAAAAGGCTTTAATAAATCTAGAAATAGGGTCATAACCTCCTGGCAAATTTTTAGCAGAGTTAAAATCTGCAAGATTATCTAAATCTAAAATTTGCTTCAGTCTTCTAACATGAGATTCAAAGCCTGGCGAATTGGTCATTACATCATATGGATTTTCATAATATATCAATTCTCCTTTTCTAGGTTCAATAATAATGCACCTTTTAGTAGAATCAGCAAACATAAAATGAAAATCTGGTGATATTACATTTTCCCCCATATGATCTTTAGTAGACATATGAATATTTGCTAAATCCTCAATTAATTCCTTTACAGATTTGTAGTTTGTAAGGGCATATGTCAAGTAATTCAGACTAGAAATATTAATCTTTTCTGATTTACTTTGATTAGCATAAAGATTGAATCCTGAAAAAGCATTGGTAATTCCCATTAATCCATGCTCATTTATACCGTCTTTCAATGGATCTCGATTTTCAAAACATATACCTAATGTCTTATATTTTGAATACAAAGGCTTTCCCATTAAATCATTACAAAACTCATACTTTTTTGGCAAATAGATTACATTGTAATTTAAAGGAACTTCATAATCCATTGTCCTACCCATAACACAACCATCTTCATAATTTATTTTTATACCTGTACACATATTATCCCTCTTTTATTATAATGTAAGTGAACTATTTCTTCCTCTATATTAACACGCAAATAAAAGAATTATTACAAAATTATCAATAACCTAATTACAAAAACGGAGAATTAATTCTCCGCTCTTATCATTATTTTATTCAACTATTCCAAGAGTTCCTTCACCTTGGCATTCATCATCTAATTTTATTACTCTTTTTTGCCACCCATTTCCTCTATATATCCAGTAACCATATAAGCAAACAATAAGGTTACTAAAGCTCATAGAGAACCATATACCTGAAGATCCCCAGTTTGTAAGATGTTTAAATATCAATATCATTGGAAGTCTCACAAACCAAAGTCTGCCTACTTCCATGGCCATGGAATATTTAGTATTTCCAGAACCTTGGAATAATCCTTGTAATACGCTAAATATTCCCATTAACGGCATAGATAATGATATATAAAATAAATAGGTCAAACTTAGTTCTATAACAGAAGGATCATCCTTTGACTGCATAAAGAAGTTAATAATGGGGTTATCAAATACTATTAACAGTATACATCCCACAGATCCTATGATGATAGTAAGTTTCAAAGCCTTGTGAAATGCTTCCTTTACTCTATCTATCTGATTTGCACCCATATTTTGCCCCACTATTGCAGTCAGTGCAGATCCTAATCCCATAGCTGGCTGCATTACTAATGAGGTTATTCTGTTAACCATAGCATATGCTGCTATAGTAGCTGTTCCATAGGAACCAATAAATCCATTTAGTACTATAAAGCCTAAGGATGCTCCTGATTGCCCAATTGTAGAAGGTAAACCTACTGTAACTATTTCTTTAATTATTTCTCCATTAAATTTAAATCCTCTAAAGTTTGGTCTAATTTTATTCTTCTCACTAAATAACATCATAAATCCAACTACAGCTAAAATGGCTCTAGATATTAATGTAGCCCATGCTGCTCCTGCTATACCCATATCAAAAGTAAAAATAAATATAGGGTCTAAGATTACATTTATAATTGCAGAAATACCACTAAGTACAGTAGGAGTTATTGTATCTCCCTGTGCATTCATCATGGAGTTGATATTAAAGAATAGAAACATAAAAGGCATATCTAGAAATGTAATTCTCAAGTAAATATTTCCTAGTTCAGCTAAATCACCAGTAGCACCCATTAATCTGATAATTGTTGGGCTTATGATATATCCCATAATTGTAAACACTATTGAAGACAATAATGTAACTGCCATTAGTTGGGTAGAATATTCTTTTGCTTCTTTTATTTTGTCTCCACCTATTAGCTGGGATAAAAGTGAAGTACCTGCTATAGATAAGCCAATTCCTAATGATATAAATAAGAAGTTTACTGGCCATACAAAAGCTGTAGCCGCAAAATGAACTGAAGATATCATGCTCACATATAATCCATCTACTAAATTGTATAATGTCTGGATAAGACTATTAATCATAATTGGTATAGAAAGTGTAATAAGTACTTTATATATACTTCCCTTTAATATCATTTCTGTTTTATTTTGTTTATTCATATTCTACCACCTTATTATATATTTCGGGTCACTAAACATAAATCTATTATATCATTTTATATGAAAAAGAGAAGTAGTAAAATTAAAATATGCAAAAATAATATAAGTTAGACGTCATCTGTCTAACTTATATTACCATGTGTCATAAAATTTTAAATACCTGAAACTTATAAAATATCTTACTAAAATATTTTAAGAGGAAGGAATCCTTATGGGGAAAGGATTTCCTTGTGAATCTATTGAGTACTCAAATTGAGTTTGCTCACTTAATTAATTGTTGTTTATAAGCTACCCTTATCCTTATAGTTTTCACTAACATGAATCCTAATAGGATAATACCTACATAGCCGTTTATTACATATATTATATTTACTAATCTATCAAATGGAACTTTTAAACCAATAAATACACCGATTGCAGCCAATACTACTGTTAGCATTCTAAATTTATTGGTCTTTTCTTCTGAAAATCTGGCAACAACTTGCCATAAAAGTGGAACTGCTGTTGTATATATACCAGCTACCACTATAAATGAAAATATTATAGCTAATGTTGAATTTATATTTCCAGCTAATATTAGTGATGGTACCATTGAGCCAGCTAATTGTTCAATATTTGCAAGGATACCTAGAGTAATGATTGTCAATGCCACACTAAATCCTACAGCACCAAAGGTCACTCCAAGAGCAGATTCTTTTCTGCTCTTGCTAGATGCACCCATGGATGTCATAAATCCAGCCAGCCATAGCATACAAAATCCTACATACGAAGCCGCCGCATAAAACCAATTAGAGGATGCCTTCAATAAATTGAGTTGTGGTATTATTTCATTTGCTGAAGCTAATCCCTGTGGATTTTTTACTATAGCAGATATTCCTAGAATAATTGTTAGGAAAATTATAGCTGGTCCTATTTTCCCTATTACATCTACTATCTTTCCTAAGCCAAATATTACTGTTCCTGCTGCTAATATTCCCATCATTATTCCTCCAACAAATGTTGGAAGTCCATATTGCTGATTTACAGTTGCACCTGCTCCTCCTATCATAACTATAAATGACATATAGATAAAAGCAATAGAAAAATAATCATAAAAACTTCCAATTATATTCCCACAATAATATTTATATACATCACTTCCCTTAGGAAACTTATGTTTTTGACCTACAGTTACAAAATCAATACCCACATAAAGGAATAATAAAAACACTACTACTACTCCTAATATTCCTAGATAACCATAGGAACTAAAATATTGTAGTACCTCTTGCCCTGTTGCAAATCCTGAGCCTATTAAAAATGCAATAAATGCACCTGCGTACGTCATAACTCTTCCCCAGCTTATTTGCTGTTTTTCCATAATTACCATCTCCTATCATTGTTAATAGTAACTTACTTGGTTTATCTTAGGAAAAAGGGGCTAAATACAGCCCCTTTATTAATTTAATAATGGAAATTCTCATCAAAACTGAGTTACTTCAGTTATTTCTGTACTTAGTGCTTTTAGAGCCCTTTCAACCATTTTCTTTCTTAATTTGTATTCTTCTTCCTTTGGAAGATTTGGATTTCCAACTGGATAAGGAATTGCAATGGTTGGAACAATTCTGTTAGCTCCGACCGATTCAGAGATTGTAGTTATAGTAGACATATGAACTATTGGTATACCATATCTTTCGATTTCTTTTACCATTGTTGCACCGCAACGTGTACAGGTGCCTCAGGTTGATGTTAGTATAACTCCATCTACTCCTGCTTCTTTTAACTCTTTTCCTATTTCAGTACCAAATTTTATAGCATTTCCAACAGATGTTCCTGTACCTGTAGTAGTATAGAAATACTGAAACACATTACCTATAATGCCTTCTTTTTGATATTCTTTTAGCATATCAAGTGGTGCTACTCTATCTGGAATCTCATTAGCATATACAGGATCAAATCCACCATGAATTGTACAATATTCTCCAGTTAATGCATCTCTTCCACTTACATCATATTTGCCCCATTTTTGAGCACTAGCTGATTGAATTCTATCTGGATTACCGTGTGGAACCATACCGCCACTAGTTACTAGAGCAATTGTTGCCTTACTTAAATCTTTAATAGCTGATGCTGGTTCTACCTTATCAAATACTGGCATTGGTAATTCTGTTTCAAAAGGTTCACTATTTAAACGAGCTAGCAGCATCTCTACTGCTCTTTGAGAACCTCTTTTATCTGAGAAAACAGTAAGTCTCTTACCTTGGGAGATATATCCTTCTTCCTCTGGAAGACCTATTTCTTCATTTTTCATTAATTTAGTTGTTAATTTAGCCATTACAGGTAGTGCACTACGCATACCAGCAGCTGAATCTGTTACATTTACTACTAAAGCCTTAGATCTACACACATCTAGACCTGGATTTTCTATATACATACCTGTAACTACAGGAATTCCTAACTCATCTATTACAGCATTAGCAACTCCAGCACAAGCCATTCCATATCTCCCTGCATTAAAGGCCGGTCCTGCCACAACCATATCTGGATTTTGTTCTTTTATTACTTTCATTATATATTCTAATGCTTCTTCTTTATTTTCATTAAAGTAGTTATCACCACAAATTAATGTTCCAATCACTTCTCCTTCTTCTCCAAGAAGACTATTAAATCCTAATGCTGGTCCAATATTTTCGTTCTTAAAAATCGGCGCCATTCCGGCCTTTTCTTCTCCACCTATTTGACCAAAGAATTGATTAACATAATATAATACCTTGAATTTCATATTTCCTCCTCCTTTCCAAGCTAATTAATATAATTTAACCGTGCAGTTGTGATATCCAATTTCTGAAGTTGCTCCTATTACTGCATTTAACTCACATTTCAAGCTTCCATCAGCCTCCAAACATCCTTCCCATCCTCCGGCTAAAGTTGCTATTGCCTTGTCACTTCCGATTACCTTATCTGCTGGTGGCAATGTAACTACATGGCTAACATTTCCTGTAGATACTACTGCTACTGCTTCTTTTGCTGTATCTGCTAATGGTTGACTCATTCCATCCCAGCCTGAGCATTCATCAGTTATTAGTACTGTCTTTATACCTACATCTTCTAATCTCTTACAAATCATTAATAAGTCAGAGTCTGGATTACCATAGCCTTCTTCAGATATAATAACTCCATCTGCTCCTAAGCTCTTACATAATTTTGCTGTGTAATCACAGGTTCTAAATTTACCTTCAAGTGTAGTCAATTCTGGTGTAAGTATTACACCTAGGAAGTTTATAGTTTTTCCATGCTGTGCATATAAATCAAGGATTGCTGAATTATTTTGATGTTGATAAGTAGTTATCTTATCACATGCTGCAACACAGTTACCACTAATTACTGCTCCATCTAATTCCTCGTTTGGATGTAGAAGGGTTGGTAATATCAATTGACTATTCACACCATAGATATATCCATCATGTAATAATCCTTGAGAGATAAGCATTTCTACATAAGCTACCTTTGGTAGGTCTGAATATTTTTTGGCTTCTTCAGCATGGCTTCCCATTTCATATACTAATACCTCATCTGGTTCTACATTTCTTCCAGCTTCTCCTACAAACTCAGCAGCTTTTAATCCTGCCAATCTAACAGTTGTTTCATGAACATGTGGAGCTAATCCTTCCACAGGTATAATATCAACTACTAGGTTGAAAGTCTGTGAAAATGAAGTCCACTTTGCTCCTTCACCCCACATATCAATTACCCCCTCTTGGAACCCTACAATATCACCAACTGTTACTATAGCTGCACCATAAAGTACATTTACTTTTCCATCACCTAATTGAGCCATTTTTGTAGATACTCCTGGGAAACCATTTCCATCTCCCTCGATTTTCACTCTAGGCTCAATAACGTCTTTTACTGGAATAATTCTTACCTTTTCTCCAGGTCTCGCCACATCAAGCTTAACATCTTTAATTCTGTCATCTTCTTTAAGCTTATTGATCAATTCCTCTTTGTTTACTGTTAGAACTCCATTTTTTACAGTTGTTTCATTTCCTAACTGGATGTCTTTAATATGGATTCTTCTAAGTTCAAGTTTCAAGGAAAGTCACCTCCATTTTATTTGTAATTTTTAATTATAAATCCTTTTAAATTCTTCTAATGATGACTTTAAAAGTTCACTGTCAATTAAAGCATAATCTTCACCATTTACCATATCTGGTTTCCTGATGTTCATATGTTTTTTATAGTTTTCTATGCTGTTTTCAATGGTTTCTATATAAATATCATTTATTTTTTGTGACTTCTCACCAATTATGATTGAACGATATGGAGAGAAAAACATTCTACTACTTGCTCCTAGAGGATGATTAATAAGTTCGAAACCTGTATGAACTAAATCTCTGACTTTAAATAACACATCTTCAAAGCTACCTTCAATAAATATTACTTCTTCATAATTGTTTTTTACAGTCGGATTATTAGTCACAATTTGATAATTTATCTTATTTGTCATAAGTTTCCCTCCTCTCATATCATCATAGAAATCTTATTATTTTCTAGATCCATTGTTAAAATTTTGTAAATTCATCTCTCATAGCTTTAACTTCTTCAATAATTGAATCAACATCTAGAACCATTTCCATCATACCAATTTGCTCATCATATACATCAGCATCTACTGATTCTTTCAATTCTGGTTCTACTGCGTGATATACTTTAAGTCCCAACGGAACTCCTGCTAATGGACCTGCGAAAGTTGGGTCTCCTGCTGTAACTGTTTCAGCTGCTAATCCTGCTGATTCAGCTTCTGCACCACCAATTAATACGATCATATTTTCTGCACCGTATTTTTCAGTTAAATCTTTAACCCTTTTTTGATTTTCTAAGTCCATTGCGCCTGCAGCCGTTCAGACAAAACATTCTGTTGCTGAAAATACTACTTCTGCAGGAGTGGTCTTTATACATTCTTCCATAGCTGGTCCTGGTATACCATCTCTGTCTCCAATAATGATAACTTTTGAGTTTTCATTAAAAATTGACATTTTTTCCACTTCCTTTCTTTGTTAGTTCAGTTTGTTAAATGTTTTTCATTTGTTTCTTAAATACATTCTATATGTTTTTGTCTTGTATTTCAAGTGTATTTTAATAAAATTATTAAAAAAGTTTCAAAAACATTAAAAGCCCTAATTTCAGATGACTCAAATCATCTAAAATTAGGGCTTTTAAAAATTTTCTATAACATTTCTTTTTTTATCTTAAGAACAAATTCATCTATATGTTCTCTCGCATATTTTTCTGCTTTGTCGGAATCCTTCTCCTTTATTCCCTCCAATACCTTTCCTAAAGTATGACTAAAAAGATCAATACTATCAAAATACTGCTCACAATAATGCCATAATCTTTCTGTATGATAATGCAAGGATGTCAATATGTCCTGTAACCATGGATTGCCACAGGATGAGAATATAATATTATGAAATCGCTCATCATCATTAATAGCATTTTGATAATCTTTGCTTATATCATAATTCTTAAGCCTAGATATTATTTCTTCCAACTCAATAAGTTTGTCATCACTTATTCTTTCAACAGCAAGTCTAGCCGCAAATGGATCTAACTCTCTTGTAACTTCAAAGATATATTTCATCTGCTTAAAATCAATAGGAGTAACTTGGGCACCGAATCTAGGAACAATATTTAGAAGTTTATCTCCATGTAATAGCTGAAATACCCTTCTAATAGGTGTTCTACTAATATTAAATTCCTCCGCTACATCTACCTCATTTAAAACTTGACCTGGTTCATACTCAAGATGTATAATTCTATTTTTTAATATTTCATATATATTATCTGTGTCTAATTTACTATCACTCATAGTCATACTCCTTACTTAAAGTTATTATTAAGTATTATTATATTTGTTATAGACAAAATAAGCAAATAAAAAAAATTAATAACTAAAAAGAGGGCTATTTGCCCTCTTTTTAGTTATTAATTAAGTCATACTATAGCAATAAGCATACTGTTCCTATCCTAACTTCTTCACTACATTTTTAAGCATCTTTCTTATTGGAAGATTATAAGGACATCTACCTTCACAAAGCCCACACTCTACACAATGTACTGCTCTTCTTTCCATTGCATCATATCTTGACTTCGCCCATTCTTTCAAATTATATCTAGTATAATAGCCTTCCATTAAAAATTGTACTGGTATATCTATATTTTGAGGGCAAGGCAAACAATATCCACATCTCCTACAAAACTGAGAACCTAATGAATTTGCTTCTTCAAATAATTTTTTCTCTTCTTCATCTGTTAATTTCCTTTTATCAATACCTACTAGTGCATTGGAACTTACTTGTTCTAATGTATCCATTCCAGGAATAGCAACAGATATATTAGGATTGTCCACTATAAATCTAAGGGACAATTCTCCATTGGTAATGGCACCTCCTGCCAATGGTTTCATAACTATTACTCCAATATTCATTTCCTTAGCTTTTTTAAATACTTCCTCCGCCTGACGTTCAACAGGATTATATGGACATTGTATAGTTGCAAATTCTCCTGTTTCTATAGCCTTATCTAAAATTTCTGGACTATGAGATGTTATACCTATCTCTTTTATTATACCTTTTTCCTTTGCTTCTTTTAGAGCCTTAAGGGCTCCATTTTCACTCAAAATAAAATCTAATTCTTCAAGACTCCTAACATTATGAAACTGATATAAATCTATATAATTAGTTCTAAGATCTTTTAAACTAATACTTAATTCTTGAAGCATTCCATCATAATCTCTTTTCATGGACTTTGTAGCTAGGACAAATTTATCTCTACCCACTTTTTCTAATGCTTCACCTATTAAACCTTCAGATTCATTATATCCCCTTGCGGTATCTATAAAATTTATACCTCTATTGCATGATTCTTCAATAAGTTTAACTGCCATTTCATTGTCTACTCTTTGTATTGGAATTCCTCCAAATCCAATTACAGATACTTCAAGATTAGTTCTTCCTAGTATTCTTCTTTCCACTACGGTACCTCCTTATAGAACCCTTGCTTCACCTTTATATATAAGACCTGTTGTACTGTCTACTGTAATTATTTCCCCGTCTTCTAATATAGTTGTGGCATCATGTGCACCTACTATAGTTGGTTTATTAAGATTCAATCCTACAATAGCAGCATGAGATGTAAGTCCTCCTTGTTCTGTTATAATAGCTGAAGCCTTTTCCATAAATTTTACCATTTCTCTATCAGTATCTTTACTAACTATAACATCCCCATCTCTAAATTTTTTCATCAGCTCTTCCCCATTATTTGCAATACAAACTCTACCTAATGTGGAATCTTTACCAATTCCCATTCCCTTCAATAGTACCTTACCTATGGTGTGTACCTTTATAAGATTAGTAGATCCAGAAGTACCTACAGGAATTCCTGCTGTTATAACAACTAAATCTCCTTCTTTTATATATCCTTTATCTACTGCTGATTGAATAGATAATTCTATTACATCATCTGTGGAATTGCTATAAGGTGATAGCACTGGGTAAACACCCCATACTAAAGATAATCTCCTCATAACAGATTCTGTGGTTGTTGCAGCTATTATAGGTGATTTTGGTCTAAATTTAGATATAGCTTTAGATGTATAACCTGATGACGTTGCTGTAATTATGGCAGATGCGCCTAAATCCATAGCTGTAGTACAGGTAGCCTTTCCTATAGCATTAGTTGTAGACACTTCCGTTATAGCAACCTTGGATTTTAATATCTCACCATAATCTAATGACTCCTCAGTTCTTATGGCAATATTATACATGGTCTTTACTGATTCAATAGGGTATTTGCCAGCTGCTGTTTCTCCAGATAACATAATAGCACTACTTCCATCAAGAATAGCATTTGCAACATCTGTTACTTCAGCTCTTGTAGGTCTTGGATTTCTCATCATGGAATCTAACATTTGAGTAGCCGTAATTACAGGTTTTCCTACTAGATTCGATTTCTTAATCAGTTCTTTTTGTACAAGAGGCATCTCTTCTGTTTGTATCTCTACACCCAAATCACCCCTAGCCACCATTATTCCATCAGATGCAGCAAGTATTTCATCAATATTATCTACACCTTCTTGGTTCTCTATCTTTGAAATTATTTCTATAAAATCCGCATTATTCTCTTCTAATATCTTTCTTATTTCTATAACATCAGATGCCTTTCTAACAAAGGAAGCAGCAATGAAATCAATTCCATTTTCAATACCAAATAATATATCATCTATATCCTTTTTAGTAATTGCCGGTAAATTGATTTTCACATTAGGTACATTTACACCTTTATGATTCTTTAATGTACCATTATTTAATGCTATACATTTTATATCCGTACCATCTATTATCTCTAATACTTTCAGTTCCACTAATCCATCATCTATTAAAATTCTGCTTTCTTTCTCGATATCATTAGGCAGTCCTACATAAGAAACAGACACAATACTTTTATCTCCTACTATATCTCTAGTAGTTAAAGTAAATATGTCTCCTTCTTCTATTTCTATAGTCCCTTCCTTAAAATCTCCTAGTCTTATTTCTGGTCCCTTTGTATCTAGCATGATCCCTATAGGCATATTCAGTTCTTCTCTAACTTTTTTTATGTTATCTATTCTTCTTTTATGTTCTTCGTGGCTCCCATGGGAAAAGTTAAGTCTACATACATTTAACCCATTTACAAATAACTCTTTAAGAACATTTTCAGACTCTGATGCTGGCCCTATAGTGCATACTATCTTTGTTTTTTTCATCTATTCTTCCTCCCTTAACCTAGTCTTTTATGTTTTAGTTTTAAATATTATATGGATAATATCTTTGCAGTATTATACATTTCAGTGTCAAATTCTTTCTTTATTTCCAAGGCCTCATTAATATCTATATCTATTATCTGATTACATTTGATACCCAACGCTCTCCCTGTTTTTCCTTCCTTTAGCAAATCTATTGCCTTAATCCCCATTTTACTAGCTACAATCCTATCATAGGAGGTAGGACTTCCACCTCTTTGAATATATCCTAGAATTGTAACTCGAGTATCTATTCCTGTTTTCTCTTCAATGGACTTAGATACATCATAGGCATTACCTACTCCTTCTGCTAGGACAATTATATGATGTAATTTCCCTCTATTTTTACCTTGAATTGCCTTTTTGCATACTTCATCTATATTAAACTCTACCTCTGGTACTATTATACTTTCAGCCCCACCTGCAAGACCTGCATATAATGCAATATCACCACAGTGTCTGCCCATTACTTCAATAACATTAGCCCTTCCATGGGATGTAGAGGTATCTCTAATTTTAGATATGGCATCTACTACAGTTTCTACAGCTGTAAAAAAGCCAATGGTGAAATCTGAAAATCCACAATCATTATCAATCGTACACGGTATACCAATAGTTGGTATACCTGCATTTGATAGTTCTTTAGCACCTTTAAGAGTTCCATCTCCACCTAATACTACCAGTCCATCTATACCAAATACTTTCAACACATTTAATGCCTTTTTAAAGCCTTCCTTAGTCTTAAATTCATCAGACCTAGCAGATCTAAGCATAGTTCCACCCCTATGTATTATATCTGCAACAGATGAGAGATTCATGTCATCTATATCACCATTTATCAAACCACTATATCCTTGTCTTATTCCCATCACTCTGAAATCATTAAATATTCCTGCTCTAACTACAGCTCTTATAGCAGCATTCATACCTGGGGCATCTCCGCCACTAGTTAATACTCCTATAGTCTTCATAAAATTCCCCCTTATTTAAAAACTAAATTATTCCCAATTCTATCATGGCTTCTTGAATATCTTCTGCCTCAAACTCTGGAGCTAATATTTCATAAAGTTCTTCCTCTCCTTCTTGAGCAAAGTATTTTATTTTCACAAGAAAACCTTCTGCCTTAAGTTTTCGTTCTACTTCATGTGCATTATTTAATCCTGTAGCCATATAAACAGCCGTCCACATATAAAAGCACTCCTTTATAAAATTCACAATTCACAGTTTATACCCAGTGGGCACTTACGCAGTTCACAATTAAAAAACTTAAGAAATTTTTACTGATTCTTCACCGAGTAATTTTTTCAGCTCGATTATTACGTTCTGTTCTCCTATATCAATCCATAGTGTTCTGTCTGCTACAACAGTTTTCTTCTCTTTTTCTAAATATAAATATACTGGTGTATCTCCACTATATTTTTTTAGAGTATCCTTAATTCTATTAAAAGTGTCAGTTGAGCTATTTGAAGATATCTTTAAGTATATCTTCCCCTTTTTATACATATTTAGCTCAGAAATTCTCTCAACTATTATTTTAGGTTCTTCTACTTCAGAAGTGCTAACTTTACCCTCTATAACAACTAATCCGTCTTCTTTTAAAAGTTTATTATATCTTTCAAAAGTAGTTGGAAATACTATACACTCAATGGTTCCATATAGATCTTCTAGTGTAATAAATGCCATCATATTATTGTTTTTAGTTATCATATTCTTCTTTTCAATAATTATACCACCAATGACGACCCTTTCTCCATCCCTTAGTCCATCTAAATCTCCACCCATTTCTTCTTCACTGTTTCTTAAATCAAAAGTAGTCATAGTAGAAACCCTTTCAATTTCAGATTTATAAGGTTCTAAAGGATGTCCTGATATATATATGCCTACCATTTCCTTTTCCATTGTAAGCAACATATTCTGTGGAAATTCTTTTAAATCAGGCAGATGATCTTTTGAAATATTTTCATCTATTGTATCAAATATTGAAAATTGTCCCTCTATATTTCTCTTTCTATCAGCGTGAATTCCATCTATTGTTTTTTCAAATATAGATAGTAATTGTGCTCTATTTGCTCCTAAACTGTCCATTGCCCCGCATTTAATTAGGGATTCAACTGCCCTTTTATTCATTACAGATGAATCTACCTTTTCTATCCTTTCAATAAAATCTGTAAATCCTTTAAATCTTCCTGATTCTCTAGCTTTGACGACCGCCTTTATAAAGTTCTCACCTACATTTTTTACTGCTGAAAGCCCAAATCTAATTTTACCTTCTGAAACAGTAAATTTACTATAGGATTCATTTACATCAGGAGATAGGATTTCTATTCCAAGCCTTTTACATTCTTGTATATAAAGGGACACGGAATTTGTACTACCCATAACCGAAGATATAAGTGCTGCCATAAATTCTACAGGGTAATAGTATTTAAGCCAAGCAGTTCTGTAAGCTACTATTGCATATGCAGCAGAATGGCTTTTATTAAAAGCATAGTTAGCAAAATCTATCATTAAATCATAAATCTTTGATGCGGTTTTTTCATCTACTCCGTTTCTTATGGCTCCAGATAAGGCAACATCTCCGTTTTCATCGACTTGACCATAGATGAAATTTCTTCTTTCTTCTTCCATTACATCCATTTTCTTTTTGCCCATAGCACGCCTTACTAAATCGGCTCTACCCATGGAATATCCACCAATATCCCTAACTATTTGCATTACCTGTTCTTGATATACTATACAACCATAGGTAACATCTAGAATATGCTCTAGTTTTGGATGAAGATATTCTATTTTTGATGAATCATGCTTACATGCAACAAATGTAGGTATCTGATTCATCGGTCCAGGTCTAAAAAGAGAGTTGGCAGCTATAAGGTTTTCAAACATATTAGGTTTTAACTCTTTTAAAAAGGCTCTCATGCCCGGAGACTCAAACTGAAATATGCCTAATGTCTCAGCCTTAGCAAACATTTCAAGTACCAACGAATCTTCATAATTTATTTCATTAAAATCAATTTTTACTTTATGATTTGCTTCTATTAGATTAACTGCATCTCTTATTACAGTTAAAGTTCTTAGCCCTAAAAAATCCATCTTTAATAGTCCTAATTCTTCTAATTCAATCATATTGAACTGTGTAGTTATTGCTTCTCCATTTCTCAATAAAGGTACATAATTTGTCACAGGTTCCTTGGATATAACTACTCCCGCTGCATGAGTAGATGTATGTCTAGGCAATCCTTCTACGGCTTTTGCTAGATCTATAAGGTTTTCGACTTCTTCATCATCATAATAAGTATCTCTTAAAACCTTATTTACTTCCAAGGCTTTAGATATGGTCATTCCTATTTCCATAGGTATCTGCTTTGCTATATAATCCACTTGTCCATAGGGCATGTTTATAGCTCTACCTACATCTCTTATGGCACCACGAGCTGCCATAGTACCAAAGGTAACTATTTGTGCCACATGATCTATTCCGTACTTATCAACTACATATTGGATAACTTCTTCACGTCTTTCATAGCAGAAGTCTATATCTATATCTGGCATAGATATTCTCTCAGGATTTAAAAATCTTTCAAATATTAGTCCATACTGTAAGGGATCTATATCTATAATGCCTAAAGCATATGATACAATACTACCGGCAGCAGAACCCCTACCTGGACCTACCATAATGCCATTATCTTTAGCAAATTTAATAAAATCCCATACTATAAGAAAATAATCAGTATATCCCATTTGAATAATAGTATTAAACTCATAATCAAATCGTTCTTCTATTTCCTCAGTTATTTCCTTATATCTTTCCTTCAATCCCTCTACAGTAAGATGCCTTAGATACTCCTCATTAGTGAATCCATCTGGCACCTTATATTCTGGTAAATGCAATGTATCAAAGTCTAGTTCTACATTACATCTATGGCTAATCTTTACAGTATTTTCTAAAGCCTCTAAATGATTACTGAAAATATTTTTCATTTCTTCTGGAGATTTAAGATAAAATTCATTTGTAGGGAATTTCATTCTATCTTCTTCATCTACTGTTCTAGCCGTTTGAATACATAGTAACACATCATGAACTACTGCGTCTTCCTTTTTTAGATAATGGACATCATTGGTAGCTACTAAAGGTATATCTGTTTCTTGAGATATCCTTATTAATTCTCTATTAACCATTCTTTGCTCTTCAAGTCCATAATCTTGAAGTTCTATGAAAAAATTATTTTCTCCAAATATATCCTTATATGTTAAAGCAATTTCCTTTGCTTTTTCTACATTATTATTGAGTATATGCTGTGATATTTCCCCACCTAAGCATGCAGATAGTGCTATGATTCCTTTACTATATTTCCTAAGAATACTATGATCTACCCTTGGTTTATAATAAAAACCATTCACATATCCCTCAGACACTATTTTCATCAAGTTTTGATATCCTTCATTAGTTTCTGCAAGAAGTACTAAATGATATTGATTTTTATCCTTTGGTTCTTTATCTGTATATTTATCCATCGCTATATAGACTTCAGAGCCTAAGATTGGTTTAATACCTTTCTTCTTAGCCTCTTTATAAAATTGAATAACACCGAACATAGAGCCGTGGTCAGTTATAGCAATGGACTCCATACCTAGTTCCTTTACTCTAGCCATTAAATTTTTTATTTTAATAGATCCATCTAACAGACTATATTCTGTATGGACGTGTAAGTGAACAAACTTATTTTCATAACTCATAAAATATCCCTCTCTATTGTCTATCTCATAGATATATTCTATCATAAAACAAAAGATTTCCCTATATATAAGGAAATCTTTTTTTATGACCTAACACAGCGAACGATAGTGAGTTGATGTAGGTCAAACGCAACGAGCACCAAATCTATAGGAGCATAGCGAGTAAATAGATTTGATGTTGCGAGACTGCGTAAAATGACCTATGAACTATCTATGTCCTAGCTTATCAATTACATTTTCTATTAAGGATAAATCTATGACTCTAAAATCATCTAATACTCTTTCAGTCCACTCTGGAGTAGGTTTATTTGACTGAAATTTCTTTGCTGTCTCTATACTTTCTTCAACTATTAATATGCCTTGTTGGTCTAGACTTCCTTTTTCCTTGGAAATCATAATAGTTTTATAAGGTGTTTCATTCGGTTTTATACTGCCTGATAATGGATGAGTAAGTAATTGATGCCCCTCATGGATTTTATCTCTTAAAAATTCTAGGATTTGTATGTAATTACAATCCTCTTTATAAAGCATCTCCATTTTATCCTTATATTTTTCATATACATATGGGTTATTTGTTACTATTATACTAGACATTTCTTCTATCTCCTCTCAATCTATCTGCAAGTTCTTCTATTTTTTTAAATCTATGATTTACTCCTGACTTTCCAACTGACGGATTAAGCATCATACCAAGTTCCTTTAAGCTTGCGTCGCTATATTCCAATCTAAGCTCTGCTACCTCTCTCAAATTATCAGGTAATCTTTCTAAACCAATGGTATTTTCAATATATTTAATATTTTCCACCTGTCTCATAGAAGCATCTATAGTTTTACTTAAATTTGCAGTTTCACAGTTTACTATTCTATTAATATTATTTCTTACATTTTTTAAAACTCGGATATCTTCAAGTTTTAAGAGTGCCTGATGCGCTCCTATAATATTTAATAGATCTACTATTTGCTCACCTTCTTTGATATATACTACATAATTTTCCTTCCTAGTTACTATTTTTGAATTTAATCCAAAGGAATTGATTACATTAGATAAGTCTACAGCATGTTCTTCGTTGCTCGTTACAAATTCTAAATGATAGGTTTTTTCTGGATTGCTAATAGAACCTCCGCCTAGAAAAGCTCCTCTAATATAAGCGCGCTTACAGCATCTATTTTTTATTAGTTCCTCTGGAATCATGAAATTGGGATTAAAAAAACTTGATTCTCCTCTAATAAATCCTACATCCTCTAATATCTTTTTTGATATATCCTTATTATTAATCACTATTAAGTAATTATTATTTTTTTTAAGTTGTTTATTTCTTCTGACCATAACTTCTACATCAGTATCGTAGATAGTTTTTAATAATGAAAATATCCTTCTAGCAATAGCTGCATTTTCAGTAGTGAATTTTAAGTTTATCTTCTTCATTCCTGATATTTGTATAGTTCCATTCATCCTAACAAGAGCTGCAAGTTCTGCTATAGAGCAACAACTATCAGCTAAAGGTATTCTTGACAATTCATTTTTAGTCGTTGCCGAAAATGACATCAAATCACCCCATTATCTCTATTTACAACATCTTTAATCCTTTGATAATCATATCTTTTTCATCCTGATATCTTACTAAATCTCTAGCCTTATCTATATGAACAAATAAAGCATCAATAAACCCTTCTTTTTTTTGAGGAGTACAATCCATACTGTTGGTTTTCATTAGATACCAATGAACGGTTTTATAAACCATTTCATCTTCCTTTAGATTTTTATATTTATAATGGACCATGCCTATATATCTAACTACCTCAGCCTTTACGCCAGATTCTTCTAATACTTCTCTTAAGGCAGCATCCTTTATACTCTCATTTTTTTCTACTCTACCTTTAGGTAATACCCAATCTCCATTAAATTTCTTTAATAGCAATATGGTATTGCCAAATATCACAACACCTCCAGAACTTACTTCTTCAATCATTGAAACCAACTCCCAATATATTAATTAGATTATTCCCTAAAAACATACTAATTTAATTATACTATATTATTCCTAGATTTGCTAAATGATTTTGACTTATAATTATAATGTCAATATAATATATACATAGATATATTAAAAAAGGGGGCATTATAATATGAAATATATAGTTAAAAATTTAGAAGAATTACTAAAAATTCCAAGTCCTACTGGAAACACAGAAAAAGCTGTATCATTTGTAGAAGAAAAATTCAAAGAACTGGGAATAGTAACAAAACGAACTACAAAAGGTGCTTTAATTGCCACTATACAAGGAAAGAACAAGGATAAAGAAGTAACATTATCTGGTCATGTGGATACTTTAGGCGGTATGGTAAAGGAAATAAAAGGAAATGGAAGACTTAAGATTACTCAATTAGGTGGCTATGTATGGAACACCATAGAGGGTGAACATGTAACTGTTGAAACCTTAGATGGAAAAACTTATACTGGCACTATAATGACCACTAAGGCTTCATCTCATGTCCATGGTGAAGGAACTAAAACCATAGAAAGAAATTCTGATAATATGGAAATAAGAATAGATGAAAAGGTTTTTTCTAAGGAGGATACTCTAAAGCTTGGCATAAATGTAGGAGATTTTGTATACTTTGACCCAAGAGTAGCCGTCACTGAATCAGGTTTTATAAAATCAAGACATCTAGATGATAAGGCTGGAGTTATATCTATACTTGGTATAGCTAAGCATTTAGTGGATAATAATATCACACCTAATTATACAACTAATTTCTTTATATCTACTTATGAGGAAGTTGGTCATGGTGCATCTGCTTCTATACCAGAAAAAACCTTTGAATTTATAGCAATAGACATGGCAGCTCCTGGAGAAGGTCAGACATCAGATGAATTCTCAGTTACAATTTGTGCTAAGGATAGCACTGGCCCATATGACCTTGAGCTTAGAAAGAGACTTATTGATTTAGCTAAAGAAGAAGAGATAAACTATAAAATAGATATCTATCCATTCTATGGGTCTGATGGTTCAGCAGCTCTTAGAGCAGGATATGATTTTAAAGTTGGTTTAATCGGCCCTGGAGTTGATGCTTCTCATAGTTTTGAAAGAACTCATATTGAAGCAATTGAAAATACAATAAAACTTGGAATAGCTTATTTAGCTAAATAAGCATAAGTAAAAAACAAACCCTAAATTAATTGGGGTTTGTTTTTTTGCTATGGTATAAGATTTATATAACTTTAATAATTTTCATATCAAAGTATCAATTCGATAGCTTTAATATTCTCTTTAAGATACTCTATCCAATCAACCTTAAGTTCTTCATAGCTTTTACCAAAATACTCTTCATAAGTCAATGTACTAAAATCTTCAACCATTAGATATAAAAGATTTTCTAATCCATATTCCTCGATTAAATAAGCTGTAAAACTAAAGTTAGCGTGATAATTAATATAATTTCCTCTGCCCATAGGCCATGAAGGGTTACTTGACTCTCCTAAAATAGAAACTGTATCTTTTATTGAAGGTTCAAAATAAACTTCTGAATGTTTTAAACCAGTAGAGAAGTATATATGGCATACCTTGATTCGTTCACTTTTATTTTTCATAATTTTCATGGGATTACTTATATCTATATTGTTAGCATGAAATATAGTATTAACATTATTTATTAGATTTTCATATTCAGTAAATTTTCCAGATATTGACTTATTTCTAATGATGTTATCATGCATACTTTCTAATCTAAGTTTAAAGCTGCCTGAATATGCAACATCCAAATAATTTACTATACCCTCATCTAACCATAGAGGTTTATCTATCTTTATATTATTCTTTAAAAAAGAATCTACTATTAATATATGTCCGTATTCATGTGCCTGGATATTTAGATCTGTAAGTTGTATTCTCCCGTTCCCTACTTCTGTACCATTTATCTCTAAATTATTATTAAAATAATAATGTATCTTAGGAACATTCTCTATTGCGTCACTATAGTCGTTATAAAAATTAGGTGCATCTTTCTGTAATCCCCCTCTTATGCTTTTTACATTTACATCCATCATCAGTATAAAATCTTCTATCTTTTTAGCAGTATCATATTGTTTATCTATAGTCTGTATATCTATGGTAAATCCATTAATATCTTCCTTTGTATTTAAAGTTAAAAATGTATTTGGCTTTAGTTTATTTACTTCCATCCTGTTCATTAGGCCCTCTATACTTCTTTGATAAGATAAATCTATATTTTTGTCCTTACCCCATTCTTCAATATCTGATATGTATACTTGATTTCTCAATAATTCCTCTTTCTTCCCCTTTTTTATTAGATACTCAACTAAATCAATTGATGCAGCTTGCACATTTTCTACTTCATCCTTAGATGCAAATGGTTCAAAAAATCTTGCTCCAAATAATGAGAACTCATGAGTTTCATAGTACTTGGAGAATTCTATTTCCTTTGTATCCACTTCAAATATCTTTACATAAAGTCCTTCTGAAATCCAATTATCGTATATATCATAGGATTTTTTTATAAGTTCTTTTTTAAATTCCTTTGTATCTATAAAGCTACTATTGCATTTAATACTATCTTCTATCTTAGGCATAATATATTTCTCGTCTATATCTATTCCCATATTATTTATTGGTGAAAACCCGTTGATTTTTTGTAAGTCTTCTAATATGGTATTATATATATTTTCCTTTTCCTTCACTGCATTATATATCTTTATGCTAATGTTATCATTTTCATAGGTTGTAAAATATTCTCCTTTAGTTTCTATTAAGCTTACTTCTTCAACACATCCATTAGTGAATAATATAAAAACAAATATTAACAGAATCAATGATGCCTTTTTTCTCATATTATATAACCCCTTAAAATTTAATATTATGACTATATAAAATGAACAAAAGGTTATAACTTAACCTTTTGTTCATTTTACAATTACAGCCTTTAATCTACATTATTTCGATTTTCTAGAATTTCTTTTCTAATCACAAAATTTAGTTGCACCTGATGCATATACTCCTGGCATAAACTTACATGCACAACTATCTGTCAACATAGGAGGTTCTCCCATTGGTTGATACTCGTTATTTTTCCCTTCTTCCCCTATTTCTCCATCTTTATTCCATAGTACATCATTCAAAGATTTCATCCTTGCACCCCCTTTCTGAAATTTTTATATCAAAGTATCAATTCGATAGCTTTAATATTCTCTTTCAGATACTTTATCCAATGAACCTTAAGTTCTTCATAGCTTTTACCAAAGTATTCTTCATAGGTCAGTGTAGTGAAATCTTCAACCATTAGATATAAAAGTTTTTCTAATCCATATTCCTGTATTAAATAATTTGTAAAGCTTTGATTGGCTCGATAATTAATATGATTTCCCGCCCCCATAGGCCATGCATTTTGAGAACTTATATCAAATCCAACTACATCTATTAGTATATCTTTTGGCATGATAAATTTTCCAAACTTTACCCCCATCGTGCTTATTATTGTAGTTGCATTTATTCTTCCATCCTTATCTTTCATTACTTTATTTAGATTATTTACTTCTATATTGTTTTCCTTAAGCACTTTAAACATAATTTCAATAAATTCTTTTGCTTCTTCATCTAATTTATTATCATTCTCTTTAGCATATAAAATTGTTTTAAGCATATCTTCTGTTATAAATTCAGCTGAATCTGTATATGCAACATCTAAGTAATTTGCTAGGCCTTCATTTAGCCACAAAAGTGGTCTTATCGAATTGTTATTCTTCTTAGATTTGAAATAATTTCCTATTAATATGTGATTATGTTCATGTATTTGTGCTAATAAACTTTTAAGAACTATATCTTTTTCAGTTTCTGCCGAATTAATCAATGCATCTATATCAAAATAATAGTGTATCTTAGGCATATTTTCTATTACATGGCTATAATCTCTATAAAAATTAGGTGCATCTCTTTTTATTCCTTCTCTAATTCGTACTATATCTGTATCAAATTTTAATATGGCATCTTCAATTTTCTTTGCAGCATCATATTGCTCATCCATAGTATTTATATCTATGGTAAATCCATTGATTTCTTCCCTTGTATTTAAAGTTAAATATATATTTGGTTTTAGTTTATTTACTTCCATTCTATTCATTAGACTATCTATACTTTGTTGGTAGGATACGTCTATATTCTTTTCCTCTGCCCATTCCTCTATATCTGATATATATATTTGATTCTTTAATAATTCTTCTTTCTTACCATTTTTTATCAGATACTCTACTAAATCTATTGATGCAGCTTGCACATTTTCTGCTTCCTCTTTAGATATAAATGGTTCAAAGAATCTCACTCCAAATAATGAAAATTCATGGTTTTTATAATAGTTAGAGAACTCTATGCCCTTTTTGTTTACATCGAATATCTTTCCGTAAAGTCCTTCTGATATCCAATTATCATAGATACCATAGGATCTTTTTATAAGCTCCTTTTTAAATTCTTTTGTCTCTACGAAACTACTATTACATTTAATACTATCTTCTACTTTGGGTATAACGTGCTTTTCGTCTATATCTATTTCTATATTATGTATTGGAGAAAATCTATTAATCTTTTGTAAACTTTCTAAAATAGTATTATAGATATTTTCATTGTCTTTTACTGTATTAGATATTTTTATACTAATGTTGTCATTTGAATAGATGGTAACATAATCCTTTGTTGTTTCTATCAAGCTTACTTCTTGACTGCATCCATTAGTGAATAATGCGAAAACAAGCATTAACGATACTAATGATATTTTTTTATTCATCTTATTTTCTCCTTAACATAGGTTTTCAAATAAACGATTACTTTTTTTAACAATATTCATTCAAGGACTAATTTCAAATGAATAAAGGTAAGTTTAACACCTTTATTCATTTAATAACCAGATTCTTAATCACAAAATTTTCGTCATGAAAAATGCCGTCATCGGGCTAGCACTATACAGACATTTACAATTATCAGTTATCATAGGAGGTTCTCCCATTGGTTGATACTCGTTATTTTTCCCTTTTTCCTCTCCTATTTCTCCATCTTTATTCCATAGTATATCATTCAATGATTTCATCCTTGCCCCCCCTTCTGCAACTTTTATATCAAAGTATCAATTCGATAGCTTTAATATTCTCCTTAAGATACTCTATCCAATCAACCTTAAGTTCTTCATAGCTTTTTCCAAAGTACTCTTCATAGGTCAGTGTACTGAAATCTTCAACCATTAGGTATAAAAGCTTTTCTAGTCCATATTCATTTATTAAATAGTTAGTGAAAATTTGATTTAAATGATAATCAATATAATTTCCTTCATCCATCGGCCTTAATGTTTGATTGGTATTGTATCCATCTTTAACGAAAACTGTACCTACAACAAGTATTTCCGATCCTTTATCTTTTATAAGTTTTATTGCATCTATAAGTACTATATTAACAATTTTTATTCTCTCATCTTTATCTTTTATTATCTTATCTATCTCATTTAAATCTATATCATTTATTTCAAGAACCTCGATAACCTTATCATAATCATAATATATTTCTTTTACTGTGTCGTCTTTTCTTGCCTCTAACAAATCACTTACTATCTCTTTTGCAATAAGTCCAGAATATGCCATATCCAAATAGTTCACTATACCTTCATTTAGCCATTTGGGCATATTATCTATTGGTATATTATTCTTTAAAAGAGAGTCTGTAACTAATATATGACCGAATTCATGTGCTTGAGCGCTTAAGCTTTTAAGTTCAATCATTCCTTTTCCTGAAAATGCACCTCCTTGTGTCTTTGTGTTATTATCAAAATAATAGTGTATCTTAGGAACATTTTCTATTACAGTACTATAGTCATTATAGAAATTAGGAGCGTCTTTTTTTATTCCTTCTTTTATGCCTTTTATACTTGTATCCATCTTAAGTATAAAATCTTCCAGTTCTTCAGCAGTATCATATTGTTCGTCCATAGTTCTTGGTTCTATGATAAATCCATTAACGCTTTCCTTTGTATTTATAGTTAAATATATATTTGGTTTTAGTTTATTCACTTCCATCCTGTTCATTAGACTCTCTATACTTCTTTGATAGGATAAATCTATATTCTTATCATTTGCCCATTCTTCTATATCTGATATGTATACTTGATTTTTCAGTAATTCTTCTTTTTTACCATTTTTTATCAGATACTCTACCAAATCAACTGATGCAGATTTAATATTTTCTATTTCATTCTTTGATGAAAATGGTTCAAAAAATCTCGCTCCAAAAAGTGAGAAATCTTGAGCTTCATAGTATTTAGAAAACTCTAGGAATTCCATATCTGCCTCAAATATCTTTGCATAAAGTCCTTCTGAAATCCAATTATCATATATATCATAGGATTTTTTTATAAGTTCTTTTTTGAACTCCTCTGTATTTATAAAGTTACTATTACATTTAATATTTCCTTCTACTTTAGGTATAACATGCTTTTCATCTATATCTATATCTATTTCTATATTATGTATTGGTGAAAATTCATTGATTCTTTGTAAATCTTCTAGTACAGTGCTATAGGCATTTTCTTTGTCCTTCACTGTATTAGATATCTTTACACTGATATTATCATTTGAATACATTGTGAAATACTCTTCTTTAGTTTCTACTAAGCTTACCTCTTTAGCACATCCAATGATTGATAATGTTACAACAAGTATTAGCAAAATAAATATTATCTTTTTTCTCATATTATATAACCCCTTGAAAATTAATATTATGACTATATAAAATGAACAAAAGATTAGATTTCAATCTTTTTGTTCATTTTATTTTAGTTTTTAAGTTACATCATTTTAGTTTCCTTATTTATTAAATACAGCCCCCTGCATATACTCCAGACTCAAAGAGACCACAACCAACATACTGGCATGCACAATTATCTGTCAACATAGGAGGTTCTCCCATTGGTTGATACTCGTTATTTTTCCCTTCTTCTCCTATTTCTCCATCTTTATTCCATAGTACATCATTCAATGATTTCATCCTTACACCCCCTTTCTGAAATTTTTATATTAAAGTATCAATTCGATAGCTTTAATATTCTCTTTCAGATACTCTATCCAATCAACCTTAAGTTCTTCATAGCTTTTTCCAAAGTACTCTTCATAGGTCAGTGTACTGAAATCTTCAACCATTAGGTATAAAAGCTTTTCTAACCCGTATTCCTCAATTAAGTAAGTTGTAAAGCTAAAATTAGCGTGATAATTAATATAATTCCCTTTGCCCATAGGCCATGATTTTTGTTTAGGATTGCTTGGCTCTCCTGAAATAAAAACAGTATCTTTTATCGATGATTCAGAACCCGTAACTTCTGCATGTTTTAAAACAGAAGAGAACCATATATGGCATATTTTAATTCGTTCACTTTTATTTGTCATAATTTCCGTGGTATTACTTAAATCCATATTATTAGCCTGAAATATAGTATTAATATTATTTATTAGATTTTCTTCATGTTCAGTAAGTTTTTCTTCAGACCTTAAATCATTACTATAGATATTAGCATAAATACCTTCTATCTTAAATTTATAACTGTCTGAATATATAAAATCGAAATAATTTGCTATACCTTCATCTAGCCATCTAGGTTTATTTACTACTATGTTATTATTTAAAAAAGAATCCATTATTAATATATGACTGAATTCATGTGCTTGAGCAATTAGGTCTCTGAGATTTACTATTCCTTTTTCTGTTACTGCTCCTCCATCTGCCTCTAATCTATTATCAAAATAATAATGTATCTTAGGAACACTTTCTATCGCATCACTATATTCATTATAAAAATTAGGTGCATCTTTCTTTATTCCCTCTCTTATATTTTTTATATTTACATCCATCATCACTATAAACTCTTCTATCTTTTTAGCAGTATCATATTGTTCATCTATAGTCTGTATATCTATAATAAATCCATTAATATCTTCCTTTGTATTTATAGTTAAATATATATTTGGCTTTAATTTATTTACTTCCATCCTGTTCATTAGGCCCTCTATACTTCTTTGATAAGATAAATCTATATTTTTGTCCTTACCCCATTCTTCAATATCTGATATGTATACTTGATTTCTCAATAATTCCTCTTTCTTCCCCTTTTTTATTAGATACTCAACTAAATCAATTGATGCAGCTTGCACATTTTCTACTTCATCCTTAGATGCAAATGGTTCAAAAAATCTTGCTCCAAATAATGAGAACTCATGAGTTTCATAGTACTTGGAGAATTCTATTTCCTTTGTATCCACTTCAAATATCTTTACATAAAGTCCTTCTGAAATCCAATTATCATATATTCCATAGGATTTTTTTATAAGTTCTTTTTTAAATTCTTCTGTATCTATAAAGCTACTATTACATTTGATACTATCTTCTACTTTAGGTATAACGTGTTTCTCATCTATATCTATTTCTATCTTTTCTATTGGTGAAAATTCGTTGATTTTTTGTAAACTTTCTAAAATAGTATTATAGATATTTTCATTGTCTTTCACTGTATTAGATATTTTTATACTAATGTTGTCATTTGAATAGATGGTAACATAATCCTTTGTTGTTTCTATCAAGCTTACTTCTTGACTGCATCCATTAGTGAATAATGCGAAAACAAGCATTAACGATACTAATGATATTTTTTTATTCATCTTATTTTCTCCTTAACATAGGTTTTCAAATAAACGATTACTTTTTTTAACAATATTCATTCAAGGACTAATTTCAAATGAATAAAGGTAAGTTTAACACCTTTATTCATTTAATAACCAGATTCTTAATCACAAAATTTTCGTCATGAAAAATGCCGTCATCGGGCTAGCACTATACAGACATTTACAATTATCAGTTATCATAGGAGGTTCTCCCATTGGTTGATACTCGTTATTTTTCCCTTTTTCCTCTCCTATTTCTCCATCTTTATTCCATAGTATATCATTCAATGATTTCATCCTTGCCCCCCTTTCTGCAACTTTTATATCAAAGTATCAATTCGATAGCTTTAATATTCTCTTTAAGATACTCTATCCAATCAACCTTAAGTTCTTCATAGCTTTTACCAAAATACTCCTCATAGGTCAATGTACTGAAATCTTCAACCATTAGATATAAAAGTTTTTCTAATCCATAATCATGTATTAAGCTATTTGTAAAACTTTGATTGTCATGATAGTCAATATAATTACCCTTACCCATTGGCCATAGTTTTTGGTCAATTCTTTCTTGACCTTTTAAAAAAACTGCTCCTTTTTGAAAAGCTCCTGAGTCCTCAAGCTTCGATAAATCTGTCATCACTGTAGTTGCTATTGTAGACACCTTTATTTTTTCATTCTTATTCTCAGTTAGATTATTTAACTCTATATTGTTAGCCATAAAAATCTTATACCATTTATCGGCTAATATCTTTTCTTCCTCATTCAACTTATCTTCATTTTCTTTTGCATCTAATATTAAACGAAGCGTACCTTCTATTGCAGACTTAAACGACTCTGAATAAGCAATACTTAAATAATTTGCCATACCTTCATCTAGCCATATAGGTTTATTTACTACTATGTTGTTATTTAAAAAAGAATCTACTATTAATATATGACTATATTCATGTGCTTGGGCTGATAAATTTTTAAGAACTATTCTGCCTTGTCCCATTTCTGCGAAATCAATATCTGCATTTATATCAAAATGATAATGTATCTTAGGAACATTTTCTATTGCAACACTATAGTCATTGTAAAAATTAGGTGCATCTTTTTTTATTCCTTCTTTTATATTTTTTACATTTGCATCCATCATAAGTATAAAATCCTCAACAATTTTAGCAGTTTTATACCGTTCATCCATAGCTAATACATCTATGATAAATCCATTGATTTCTTCCTTTGTATTTAAAGTTAAATATATATTTGGTTTTAGTTTATTGACTTCCATCCTGTTCATTAGACTATTTATACTTCTTTGATAAGATAAGTCTATATTCTTGTCCTTTGCCCATTCTTTAATATCAGCTATTTCTACTTGATTCTTCAATAATTCCTCTTTTTTACCCTTTTTTATTAGATGCTCCACTAAATCAACTGATGCAGACTTAATGTTTTCTATCTCATCCTTCGATGAAAATGGTTCAAAGAATCTTGCTCCATATAATGAAAACTCATTATTTGAATAATATGCAATAAAGTCCACTTCCTTTTTCTCTAGATCATATATCTTTGAATATAGTCCTTCTGATATCCAATTGTCGTATATATCATAGGATCTTTTTATAAGCTCTTTTTTAAATTCCTCTGTATTTATAAAGCTACTATTACATTTAATACTACCTTCTATTTTAGGTATAACATGCTTTTCATCTATATCTATTTCTATCTTATGTATTGGTGAAAATCCATTGATTCTTTGTAAATCTTCTAGTACAGTGCTATAGGCATTTTCTTTGTCCTTCACTGTATTAGATATCTTTACACTGATATTGTCATTTGAATACATTGTGAAATATTCTCCTTTATTTGCTACTAGACTTATCTCTTTAGCACATCCATTTGTGAATAATATAAGAATAAGTATTAATGATACCAATGATATTTTTTTATTCATCTTATTTTCTCCTTAACATAGTCTTTCAAATAAATGATTACTCTTTTTTAATAATATTCATTCACTGACTAGTTTCAAATGAATAAAGGTGTAAATACACCTTTATTCATTTAATAACTATGATTAGTTTCTTAGCTAGAAGCAGTTTACTTGGAGTCCAAAAGACTTGTTAAAAGTACATTCTCCAATACCATATTTACATCCACAGTTATCTGTCAACATAGGAGGTTCTCCCATTGGTTGATACTCGTTATTTTTCCCTTTTTCTTCTCCTATTTCTCCATCTTTATTCCATAATACATCATTCAATGATTTCATCCTTGCACCCCCTTTCTGAAATTTTTATATCAAAGTATCAATTTGATAGCTTTAATATTCTTTTTCAGATACTCTATCCAATCAACCTTAAGTTCTTCATAGCTTTTACCAAAGTATTCTTCATAGATCAATGTATTAAAATCTTCAACCATTAGATATAAAAGTTTTTCTAACCCATATTCCTGTATTAAATAATTTGCAAAACTTTGATTAGTACGATAATTAACATAATTTCCCTTTCCCATAGGTCATGCATTTTGAGAACTTATACTAAATCCAACTACATCTATTGGTATACCTTCTGGCATCACGAATTTTGAAAAATTTATTCCCATTGTACCTAATATTGTGGATACCTTCATTCTTCCTTCCTTATCTCTCATTACTTTATTTAGATTACTTAAATCTATATTATTTTCCTCAAGAATTTTAATCATATTATCAAAAAAGACTTTTTCTTCTTCGATTAATTTATCCTCATCTTTTTTTGCCTCTAATACTTCACTGAGCATTTCCTCTATTATAAATTTAGATGAATCTGTGTATGAAATATCCAAATAATTTGCCATACCTTCATCTAGCCATATAGGTTTATTTATTACTATGTTGTTATTTAAAAAAGAATCTACTATTAATATATGACTATATATCATGTGCTTGGGCTAGTAAACTTTTAAGAGCTATTTTCCCTTGTTATATTTCTGCAAGATTAATCTTTTCATTTATATTAAAATAATAGTGTATCTTAGGGACATTTTCTATTACATCACTATAGTCATTATAAAAATTAGGTGCGTCTTTCTTTATTCCTTCTCGAATTCGTTCTATATTTATATCAAATCTTAATATATTATCTTCAATTTTCTTTGCAGTATCATATGGTTCATCTATAGTCTGTATATCTATGATAAATCCATTAATACTTTCCTTTGTATTTATAGTTAAATATATATTTGGTTTTTCAGTAATTCTTCTTTTTTCCCCCTTTTTATTAAATACTCCACTAAATTTATTGATGCTGATTTTATATTATCTACTTCTAGTTTCTCTATATTATATATCTTTGCATAGAGTCCTTCTGATATCCAATTATCATATATTCCATAGGATTTTTTTATAAGTTCCTTTTTAAACTCTTCTGTCTCTGCTAAATCGCTATTACATTTAATACTATCTTCCACTATAGGGATAACGTATTTCTCATCTATATCTATTTCTATCTTATCTATTGGTGAAAATCCGTTGATTTTTTGTAAATTTTCTAAAATAGTATTATAGATATTTTCATTGTCTTTTACTTTATTGAATATTTTTATGCTGATATTCTCATCTGTATATGTTGTAAAATGTTCTCCTATAGTTTCTACTAAGTTTATTTTATTACTACATCCATTGCTGAATAATGTAATTATAACCACTAGTAAGATTATCAAGATTTTTTTATTCATCCTTATCTCCTTCACATAAACTAAGAAAACACTTTAATATCTCATATAGGTCCATATGACTTAACTCATCAATATTTTTATTTAATAATTTTTTAATATGTTCATCCTTTATTACAGCTAATGATTCAGGCTTATACTTGAATATATTTTGATACATAATCTCCATATCTCTTTTTATAATATAATTCAAAGGTATATGTAAATTAGGCAAATAATTAAAAAAATCAATAGTATCTTTAAAAGAGGTCTTTATACATAGCATTAATTCTTTTATCATATTTAAAACATGTTGGTTAAAAAAAATCTTTACTTCTGAGCCATCAAATCTTAGTACATCTGGCTTACTATTGACTGCATTTATTACATCATTTTTTAATCTTTCATAAATTAAAATATCATCTTCTCCATTTATATCATGGTATATACAATTATAATTTAAGTAGTTAATTACTTCACACTCAGTACTTATCAGTGAAACAGGAATATTATGGTAGGACAGTAGATTAACTATCATTTCTATTTCTCCTACTTCTTTTCCTCCTAGTAGTAATTCATCAATTTCCGACCTAAATGTATGAGGGAATCTGCATTTATCGCTTTTTTTACCATGAAATCCTATTAAGAATGCCATATTGTATTTGATATTAAAATCGATGTTTTTAATCTTTTCAACTATATTTATATCTCTATTTAACTCTTTGACTGAGTCTGGTAAAATTCCATCGTTATGACTATAACATAAATATATATTAATACTACTAGGTATGGAATCTACTATTGTTGAAATTTCCTTATACAATAGCTTTTCATTAGTCTCCTCATCACATAAATCTTCAATTCCTATAATTGCTTCTAAATCCACTATTATCAATATATTATCCATTACTCACCTCTAATTTTTCATCTATAAATTTATGATATCTGTCAAAAAAGTTAGAACGGTATCCTCCGTGTTCAATCATTATAACGGTTTTATCTCTTAAGTATTTGTTTAATATATAGTCAAATTTCGCCTCAAACTTATGGTCTAAATTTGCAAGAGGTTCATCTAAAATATATATAGATGCATCTTTAGTCAAACATCTTATTAACTCTATTTTCTTTTTTTGACCACCAGATAATTCATAGTTTTCATCTATAAAAGTGTCTATACCTGATTCCAGCTTCTCTATATAGTCAAATAAATCAAAATCCATCAATATCTCATTTAGATTATAACTAGTATCATTAATTTCATATAAAATATTATCTTTTATTGATAAAGGATAGATGACTGGTTTTTGACTGGAAATACTTATATTTCTCATAATATCTTTGGATTTATAGTCACTATACTTCTTATCATTAATTAAATAACTACCTTCCGTCAAAGGATACTGTAATGATATTAATTTTATTAGACTTGATTTACCGCTTCCATTCTCACCTTCAATCAATATATGTTCTCCCTTATTCAAATGCAAATCAATATTTTCTAATATACATGACTCACCTATTTTAAATTCAGCTTTTTCTATTTCTAATTTATTAATAAAATTAAGTGATAATTTGTTTTTTTCATCATGTTCAAATATTTGGTTTTTCTCTATTATTTCAAATACTCTGTCCAAGCTTAAATGATATCTTTGTATAGATGGTATAATACCAGTTATATTTATAATACTCATTAGTACCTTTTGAATATAGAATGATAAAAACATAAAAATCTCAGGGTTAAGTTGTTTTTTAAATACCAATGCTCCAGCTAATGCATAAAATAAAAATATATTTGCCTTTATTACAAGCTCCATTAGATATTGTAAATTTATTTTACTTTTATTTAATTCATCAACATTTAAAATCTTTTTATCAATACAATTATCAAAATCATCGGTAATAAAGCTTTTAATTTTTTCATTAGAAGCAATTTCATATATTCCATTAGTGACTTTTTTTACAATACCTAAAACTAAATCTGAATAATAGTAGTCTATTTTATTAAATGCCTTTATTTTCTTTGCATAATACATATTAATAAATATTATAGGAATCACTAATAAAACAGTATAAAGAAATAGAATATTTTGCCTAATTAATATAAACAACATGGATATTAAAATTATAATCTCTGATAAATAATTAAATAAACAATTTAAATAGTCTACGGGTGTATTATAATCATTTAAAAACACATTGTTCAATTTAGCAGAATTATAGTCACTACTATATTGAAAATGACTAAAATAACTATAAAATATTGTTTTTTTAACATTATTGTTTATTCTAACAATTAATTTTGCAGATAGAGTATCTAGCAAATAATTAATAACACGAAATATTAAATAATATATTAGAAAGAACAGAAGGTATCTTTTAAATAAAGATATTTTGTTTTGAATGATTGAGGTTACAATAATGCTTATAAAATACGCCTCTATTAAAGCTATTATATTTATAAAAATATTTGTTATTTTAATTATTAAATATCTGTTTTTGTATTTATCTAATAAGGTTAAGCTTTTTCTTATATATAACAAATTCATTTTCTCCTATATAACTTTTTCTAATATTCTTTTTATATAATCACAATTTGGAGCATGTATAGTCTTATTCACCTCATATTTTTCATAAGCACATCCCCCACCACATAATAAAGACAATTTACAATCATTACATTCCTCAATAGATAAAATACTTCTATTTAGGATATCACTTTCTTTATTGATCGATATACCTTCTAAGTATGAGTAATATCCTATTGCTTCCTCATCTCTTCCTACTGTCATCATACAAGAATATACCTTTCCATAGGGATCAAACACCCTTGAAGTTGTTTCGGAATTACAATAATTAGTTCTTAGCTCTATTGGTTTTCTTTCTCCTAGAGCCCTAAAAATATTACAGCGATTAAAATTAGCATTTATCCTAAAAACCTTTGAAAGAATCTTATAATTATCTTTTAACCAAATAAATATATATTCTTTATCTATTTCTTTTATTTGTGTAATAACATCAAAACTAAATGCTATCGCATCTTTAAATTCTGAAAATTTGCTTTCAAAAAAACTGATCAAGGCTTGTACATATTGTAAATTTTCCCTGCATATGTTCATCCTTATATAAATTCTATGATTTTTTTGCAGCATAATATCTATATTATCAACAATCTTATCAAATGTACTGCCACCGCATATTCTATGTCTAATTCTATCATGATATTCTTTATCGCCATCTAAAGTAATTTGGAAACTTAAATTTTCCTTATTATCAAACATTTCAACGAATTCATCTAAGTAGTATCCATTGGTTATTATTGTAATTGGATAGTTATCGAATTGTTTTAATATATAAGGTATGATGCTCTTAGTTCTAGGTAATAAAGGTTCCCCTCCGTAAATTGAAATATCATGAATATTTTTATATGAAGCTTTTATAATATCTATTTGTTCTTCTGTTATTACCTCCATATTCTCATGTAATGAATGATTTTCATAACAGTAAGAACATCTAAAATTACACTCATAAGTTGGTACAATACCTATTGAATAAGGACTTGCTTGCCAATTTTTTAATATTTGTTTTATAACATCCATTTTTACTGTTTCCTCTTTATGTTTGTTATCTATTATATATCCCCTCTCTAGCAAACTATCAAAAAAGCTTTTTTCATATTCATTGTTTGGTTCTATATCGTCTAACAAATACCACTTATGGAATATTTCCTTTTCTTGAAAATCTATTTGGTCTATGAGTCCATTAATCGTATTAATTATGATATATGAATCCAATGTTGTACTGTAAGTACATACACAATTATCAATTATTTTCATATCAAATTCTCCAATTCTTATTTATTATTTATAATTTCCTCTTTTATTAATTGATCTAAAACATCTTCCAAAGATTCTTTATAATTTTCTTCCTTCCATCTACCACAATAAGTTGCATCTAGCTTTCCACTATCATTTAAAGCTTTTGCAACACATCCACCTTTGCAAAAATATTTATATTCACAATCACTGCATTTATTCATAGTACGTATATCCCTATTATTAAGTTCTTTAATATTTTCCTTATTTATCGTTATCTCTGGTTTATACGTCCCTACCTTAAATTTAGAATTATTTGATCCTAGGCAAACTACAACATCCCCTGTCGGTAAAAAGGTATACGAAGGTTTACTACAAGCTTCACAAGACTTATACGGCTCTATCTTGTCTCGTTGTTTAATCATATTATACATAGTAGATATATTGTAATTAATAAAGTTTTGACCGATATATTGAGTTCTATTATCTGAGTCTAAAATATTTTTAAATGTATGTTTTACAGTATTTAAATAACTATTATCCTCATCATTATAATCAGTCTTAGTTATATCTAAGGTAAAACCTACAGAAAATTTATTTTCTAGCCAACCATACTTCTCTAATTTATCAAAAAAACTTATATATTCGGCACTGTCTTCTGGATGATATACTGCGTTAATATCGACTTCAATATCATTCCTAAGTAAAAATTCTAGTCCTTCCCATATATTGTCATAATATTTATCTTTTATAGCTTTCCTGTGTTTTAAATGCAAACTTTTTTCTCCGTCTACAGAGAGTATTACCTTTTCAATATTATTTTTGTTGTTCTCAATTATTAATTTATATGTCATTATATTAGCACCATTTGTAGTAAATGATATTTTAGAATTTGAGAAATTCTCAAATACTCCATCTATAAGTTCTAAATTATTATCTAGGAAAGGTTCTCCTCCCATAAGGTTTATTGTATCTATGACTGTATTTGTACCAAAATAACTATCATGAACATTATAAAACTCCTTTATCTTTAAAAGATCATCTACTTTTAATTTATCCTTTATGATTTTATATTTATTTTGATAACAATAAGTACACTTATAATTACAATCAAACCCAGTTATGAGAACTATATTAACTAATTGTTTACTATCTAAAGAATCTTCTTTAATTTCTTTTAGTGCTATATTATCTTTATTTCTTAAATAGCTTTTATATTCTTCTAGTAATTGGTTATATTCTATCTTGCCCATAACAGTATAATCCAAGGTCACTAAATCTAGTATAATGTACCTTCCATAATTATAATGAACAATTTTTTCATTATCTGTGCTTATATTAAAATCCTTTAATTTCATAGTATCACTTCCTCAAGTATGTTATAGCCTAATGCTTTAATATATTGGTCAAATTTTCTCATAAAAGAACCACACTCTCCTCTGTAATTGTTACTATCTATATTACTATTTGAATTTCCGCAGCCCCCTCCGCACAACAAAGCAAATCTACAAATTTTACATGATTCAATTGTTGATATGTTCCTATTTATTAAACTGTCCTCAAAATATTGGAATTCGGGATAATACTTACCAATTCTTGCATTTTTATTGCCAACTGATACTAAACAAGAGTAAATATCTCCTTTACCATCTACTAGTCTGGCACTTGTTTCTGCTGAACAATTATTGAATTTCAACTCAATTGGTCGTCCATCCATTATTGATTGTTGAAAATTTATTCCGGAGTTATTTATTGTATTATCTGAATGTTCTTTTACAGAATACAATATAGGTTCTAAAAAGTTTTTACTTTTATCATCTAGTTGGAATATAGGCTGTAGTTCAAAATTTAATGTTCCTTTATTTTGATACTTATTCTTTAATCTATCTCTAAGCTCTAAGCACTCCTGATAATTGTTATTAGTTATATTCATCCTTATTTTTATTGGTATTTCATTTTCTATTGCTAAATCAATATTAGAAATCAGCTTACTAAATGTTCCTGTTTTGCTATCTTTTAGATAGCGAAAACTATCATGAGTTTTTCTATCTCCATCTAAAGTAATTTGTATCCATTCTATTCTAATTTTTTTCAATATATCAATATACTTATCTATGTTGTATCCATTTGTTATTATCCGATATTTCTTGTTTGGATATTTTTTTACTATGTATTTAATAATCTCCATATTTTTTTCTAATAAAGGTTCTCCTCCATATAAAAGGATACTCTCTATATTAGGAAATAGGTCTTCAATTCTATCAATCATCTCCTCTGTCATTAAAGTATTTTCATCCTTGTTAACATTTGACTCAAAGCAATAACTACAACCAAAATTACAATCGTATGTCAATACCAAGCCTATATCCTTAATATTATTTTTAGACTTTTCATAATCTTTTTTAAGGTTTTCAATCTGCGATTCTTTATATCTTTTCTCTTCCTCTATATTACTCATAATATACCTACGTTCTACTAAAGCATTATATAACTCCTTTTCATATTGATTATTAAACTGATATTTATTAGATTGCTTCCAATCCTTTATTACATTCAAATCCCTGTTAGACAGTATATCTGAAAGTCCATTTAACAGATTTATTAGAATATATTCATCATTTCTATCTGTCTTTATAATTGTAGAATGGTCTATAAAATGCATAACAATTCCTCCATTTTAAAAGGTTAAAATCTATAACCGTAAATATATAAAATGAATAAAAGGCTGATTCTTATCCTCTTATTCATTTTATAATTACAGTTTTTAATTTACACTATTTTGATTTCCTAAAAGTTATTTCCCTAACACCATCTATCTCCTTTTGAAAATCCCCCTCCACCTATAGGACTGTCTTGATATCCATATTGACATCCACAATTATCTGTCAACATAGGAGGTTGTCCCATTAAAACATATTCATTATTTTTACCTTTTTCTTCCCCTATTTCTCCATCCTTGTTCCATAGTATGTCATTCAATGATTTCATTCTTGCACCCCCTTTCTGCAGCTTTTATATCAAAGTATCAATTCGATAGCTTTAATATTCTCTTTAAGATACTCTATCCAATCAACCTTAAGCTCTTCATAGCTTTTTTGAAAGTATTCTTCATAGGTTAATGTACTGAAATCTTCAACCTTCAGATATAAAAGTTTTTCCACTCCATATTCTTCTATTAAATAATTTACAAAACTAAAGTTAGCATAATAATTAATATAGTTTCCTCTATCCATTGGCCATAGCTTTTGGTCAGGTCTACTTTCACCTCCTGAAACATAAACTGTATCCTCAATTAATCCTTCAGCCGTTATAGATTTAGAAAATTTTATTCCCATCGAGCCTAATATTGTTGATATCTTTATTCTTTCATCTTTATTTTCCATAATTTTATCAGGATTACTCAAATTTATATTATTTCTCTCAAAAATTTCAATCTGACTATTAACAAGTTTTTTTGATTCCTCATTAAATTTATGCTCATTTGCCTTTACATTAGATATTATATGGTGTCTTCTTTTTATTTCTAATATAAATGAATCCGAATATACAATATCCAAATAATTTGCTATGCCTTCATCTAACCATTTAGGGTTATCAATCTTTATGTCATTTTGCAAGAAAGGATCAGCCATTAATATATGGTTGAATTCATGTGCTTGAGTCTGCAAATCTCTGAGCCTTATTTTTCCTTGCCCTGGCTCTGCACGATTTGTTTGTTCGTTCATATTAAAATAATAATATATCTTAGGAACATTCTCTATTACATCACTATAGTCATTATAAAAATTAGGTGCATCTTCCTTTATTCCTTCCTTTATATTTTTTATGTTTATATCCATCATCAATATAAATTCTTCAATCTTTTCAGCAGTATCATATTGTTCATCCATGGTCTGTATATCTATGATAAATCCATTAATATTTTCTTTTGTATTTATAGTTAAAAAAATATTTGGCTTTATTTTATTTACTTCCATTCTATTCATTAAACTCTCTATACTTCTTTGATAGGAGAAGTCTATATTCTTATCTTTAGCCCATTCTTCAACATCTGATATATCTATCTGATTTTTCAGTAATTCCTCTTTTTTACCCTTTTTTATTAAATACTCTACTAAATCTATAGATGCAGCTTGTACATTTTCTATTTCTTTTTTTGATGAAAATGGTTCAAAGAATCTTGCTCCAAATAATGAGAATTCATTGTTTAAATAATATGTAGTAAAGTCCACTTCCTTTTCCTCTATATCATATATCTTTGCATATAATCCTTCTGATATCCAATTGTCGTATATATCATAGGATTTTTTTATAAGTTCTTTTTTAAATTCTTTTGTCTCTACAAAATTGCTATTGCATTTAATGATATCTTCTATTTTAGGTATAATATATTTCTCGTCTATATCTATTTCTATATTATGTATTGGTGAAAATTCATCTATCTTTTGTAAATCCTCTAAAACGATGCTGTAGATATCTTCATTGTCTTTTACTGTATTGGATATTTTTATACTGATATTTTCATTTGTATACATTGTGAAATACTCTTCTTTGGTTTCTACTAAGCTTACCTCTTTAACACATCCAATAATTGGTAATATCACAACAAGTATTAGCAAAATAAATATTATCTTTTTTCTCATATTCAGCTCTCCTTTATCAGTCCATAAAATCATATAAAGATAATATCATCATTTATAGATTTCTAAATATCCCCAATCTATACACAGTCCTATTCCTAAAGTCTACACCAATTATTCATATTAATTTCTTTCTAATGTTTAAAAAGTTAGACATTATTAATTTTAGCTTGTCCTTAATCCAAATACATTATCTCTCATAAGAGTTTTAAAGTAATAAATTATCTTGATTCATTTGAGCTAAGATAATTTATTGCTTTACCTTTAAATTGACATTATATTTCATATTTTTCAAAATTTTTACTAAAATCAGTATAACATCCACTGAAAAAACTGTCAATCCATTGATTTGACTAACTTTTAGACATATTCAGACATGATTCGACATATTCCAATATATCTTGTTATTCTTATATAAACAATTATATACCAGCTTGATTGACACTATTTCTTTTACAAAAGAATGATACACTTTGTGAATCTAGATGTCACTATTATTTATCTTATCTCTTATTACTAATTTCAGTATACTATATGATATAATATTGCCATAATTACCCAGTGTCATCTGGCACTTATAAATGACTATTTTATTCTTCTAAGGGAAATATATATTTAGAGAGGTGATATTATGACTGTAAATGAAAAATTTATTATAAATTTACAAGGAAAGTCTTTTGTAACCTATGAAGGGCTTCTTGATTTAGCTCATCAAAGAAATCTTATATCTATAGAGGTTGAGATAATTCAGATACCTACTAAGGAAAATAATATGACTGCCATATGTAAAGCTGTAGCTACTACTGATAAGGAAAGATTCCAGGATATAGGAGATGCTTCTCCTAATTCTGTTAATTCAGCTTTGGTTCCACATTTAATTAGAATGGCTTCTACTCGTGCAAAAGCTCGTGTTCTTAGAGATCTAACCAATGTTGGGATGACTGCGATAGAGGAGTTATCTATTGAAGATTCTATTGTGACTGATGGTGAAGAGGGCTATTCAACTTATCAAGAAGAGCCTCCAACTCCTAGACAGGTAGAAACTATAAAAAAATTAGCTGGAGAGTTAAACTATCAAGTAAATTACGATACCTTAACTAAGAAAAGTGCTGGAAATATAATATCTAGATTAATAGAAGAAAAGAAAAAATAAGCAAATTTACTTCTAGTGCTACATTTAAGAAAAACTTAAATATTGATAAAACAAATAATTCCTTGGATATATAATTCTTATCCAAGGAATTTCTATAATAACAATCTTATACTATCTTACTATCAGTATAGTTTATAGGTTTATAATCCTTCTTGCTCTAATATTGACCTAACAAACCTTTCCTTTTAGCCAATTTAACACATTTATTAAATACTAATAAACCTATACTAAAATATAAAATAGAATTGCCTACCATAATTCCATAATCATATATTGAGAAATCAACAAGTGAATATCCTTTCCTCATAGATAACATAACCTTATCTGCTGCAGGTCTAAAAGGCAGTAAATTGTATATGATTTTATTTTCTGGACTTACCATAACTAAAGCTATTAAAAAATATTGAACTATATTTAGCAAAGATTGAATCTTTTTAAAAATAAGTGCTAAGCCTCCAAAAATCAACCCTATACCTAATATACTAAATATACCTATAAATATAGGAAATAAAATTGAAAATATCTTTATCTCAAGTTGATAATTGGTTGTCACCATAATAATAAATAATAGAACAATAGAAATTATCAAGTTTACTAACAAATCAGAAAGACTCCTTGCAGTCACTATAGTTGAAAGCTTTATACCTGACATATTTAGCTGCTCTAATGTCCCCCTATTAGCATCATGTATTATGCCATAAGCAGCACCTGAATAAGCCATCAACATAATTGTCCATAAAAAATATCCTACTATAAATCCTTCTAAGCTACTCCCCATATCTATAGGGGAAATGCCAAAATTTATACCAAAACTTTTAACTCCTAGAAACATTGCCATAAAGAGTACATAAAAGATTATAATGTCTGAGATTGTATTAAACTTATACCTGCTCAATTCCTTTAGTGTTTTTTCCATAGATACTTTAAATAGATAAAAGTACTTAGTCAATTAACTCACCTTCCCATCTGTGAGACTTAAATATACTCTCTCAAAATTGATATCCTTTTGCTTTATCTCTTTTATAAGGATGTTTATATTTTTTAATTCTTCTATGATTTTATATATATCTTGAAAATCCAATATATCTATTTCTATTTTGGATCCATTATTTATAAAATAAAAACCATAATCTAATCTCATTAATAAATTCCTGTTTTCTTCAGAGAGACTTTCTGCAAGCACAATTTCATAAGTCATTGTTTTAAACATATTTAATAAATTTTCCATATTATCTTTTGCAACTATTTTCCCCTTATTTAAAACAACTACATAATCACATATATCCTGAACTAAATTCATATCGTGAGTACTAAGCAAAATAGTTTTATCTAAGTCAGATGTTATATCCATTAAAATATTCTTAATATCTGAATGACTTTGGACATCTAGACCAAGAGTGGGCTCATCTAGCAAAATAACATCCGTATTGCAGATTAACGTCATAGCTATAGCAACCTTTTGCTGCATACCTCTCGATAAGTTGTTTACCATAACATCTCTTTTATCTGTCAAATTAAATCTATCTAATATCATATCTATGTCTTTTTCTAGTCTTTTTCCTCCCAATCCTCTTATACCTGCAAAGTAACGTAAGTTCTCTCTTGGGGTTAGTCTCCAGTAGAGATTTCTAGTACCTTCAAATACGGCTGAAATTCGATTTGTAGACTTCTTGTTGTCTTTCCCACATATCTTAATATCGCCCTTATCAGGAATTATTAAATTGCAAATGCTTTTAATAGTTGTAGTTTTCCCCGAGCCATTTGGCCCAAGTATTCCACATATACTTCCTTTTTCAACTCTAAAAGAAATATCATCCACTGCCTTAACCGTTTCATAATGCTTTGTCAGATTAATAACTTCCACAGCCTCCATCCCATCATCCCTCCGATTCCATTGTTAATAGATTAATTATATAATTTCTTTTGCTGTTAAATCTCTATATACCTCTTCCTCTATTCCCATATAGTATATATGAAAATATAGAATATTTCTACAACCTCAATTAATATTTTGGGTCATGTTTTATATATGACTAAAGTCATATATAAAATAAATGGTTATATATAGTTTTATTTTTCCATAATCTATTCTTACTAAAAGAAAAAAATAAGCATTTTGCTTATTTTTCTTTTTTAGCTATTTCCATTAATAGTTTACTAAGTTTAATATTATCATGCCTAATATAATCTTTTCTAATATTTATTAAGTTCTCACCTATTAATTTTATATTTCTAGATTTTAATATCTTTTCATCATTTGATCCCATCAATACTGGCTTAGAACCATCCATTATATATTTCTCAAGAGTATCTATAGGGATTTCTTCTTTATTTGCTATTACATAGTCTAAGAAATCTAATGTACTGTGCTTTAGTATTGCATTTACATGGTCTAATACATCATATCCATCTGTCTCTCCAGGTTGAGTCATTACATTGGTAATATATACTTTTGGAGCTTTAGCATTATATATAGTATCTACTATATGGTTCACCAAAAGATTAGGTATGACACTGGTATATAAACTTCCCGGTCCAAGGACTATTAAATCTGCATTATTAATTGCTTCCACAGATTCATCTAAGGGGTAAGATATCTTAGGCTCGGTATAGATATAGTCTATTCTGCTGCCAGCCCTCATTGCATCAAGTGGGATATGGGATTCTCCCTTTAATATATCACCATTTTCTAGAACGGCGCAAAGCTTCACGTCTTCTAAAGTCATAGGAAGTACCTTTCCAGTTACAGCCAATACATTACTTGTCTCCTTTATTGCCTTCTCAAAACTACCATATATTTCATTCATAGCTGCTATAAATAAATTGCCAAAATTTTGACCCTTTAGTATCCCATCAGTAAATCTATACTGTAAAAGTTTCTCCATAGTAGGCTCCGTATTAGCCAGAGCCAATAAACAAGAACGAATGTCCCCTGGAGGAAGCATTCCTAGATCCTCTCTAAGTATACCTGATCCTCCACCATCATCTGCCACAGTAACTATAGCTGTAATATTAGATGTAAGTTTTTTAAGTCCTCTCAATAAAATGGAAAGTCCTGTACCACCACCTATGACTACAAATTTAGGTTCCATGGATAATTCTTTCTCTACTTTAAAACTTCTCATAAATATTCCCCTTTATCTTAATCTATAGTCTCTATGGCTTACTGCTACCCTATGACCATTTGTTTCCAATATGTCAGCTATTTCATTAGCTATTGCCACAGATCTATGGACACCTCCTGTACATCCTATGCCTACAATCAATTGAGTTTTTCCCTCTCTTGTATAATGAGGAATCAAGAATTCCAACATATCTATAACCTTAGATATAAATATATTGGTTTGAGGCCATTTAAATACATAATCTCTTACATTTTCATCTTCTCCTGTATATTCTCTTAGCTCTTGAATATAGAAAGGATTTGGAATAAATCGTACATCAAATATCAAATCACCATCTAATAATGTCCCATGCTTGAAACCGAAGGAAATTACCGAAAGAGATATATTTCTTGATCCTTTTCCTTCTAGAAATATATTTGACATCTCTTCTTTTAGCATGCTTAAAGTCAAATTAGATGTATCTATTATATAATCTGCTCTTCCCTTCACATTCTCTAAAAGTTCTCTTTCCTTTTTAATACCTTCAATTATACTTCCTTCTGGGTTTAATGGATGAGGCCGCCTTAACTCCTTATATCTCTTTACCAATACATTATCAGCTGCATCTAAGAAAAGAATTTTATGTGTCATTCCACCATCATTTAGTTCTTGTAATCCTTTGAAGAGATGTTCAAAGAATTCACCAGAACGAATATCAACTACTACAGCTACCTTATCTATATCTTTTCTAGATTTGTAACATAATTCCGCAAATTTCGCCAAAAGGGCAGGAGGTAGATTATCCATACAATAATAATTCATATCCTCCATTACCTTCATTGCTTGAGATTTACCAGCTCCTGACATACCAGTAATCAATAAAAATTCCATAAAAACACCTCATTAGTTTATCTCAATATTTTTTATTCTGTCTAGAGGCAGATTTGCCTCTTTTGCTTTTCTTATTCCATTTTCAACATTTCCAACATCCTCTGGTCTATGGGCATCACTATTTACCATATAAATGACATCCATATCTAATAAAAGTTTAATGCTTTCTACAGATAATTGGCTATGTTTTGCACTTATCTCCAGAGCCGTACCATATTTGTTAGCCTCCCTAGCTAATTCTACAATATCAACTACTGCCTTAGATCCTGGATGAGAAATCATATTTATAGGATATTTCCCTAAGGCTTTTATATATGCTCTGGTATTTAATTCCTTGGCTTTTTCCTTACCTATATGAAAAATTTTAGATATTGGATTTAATACATATAATCCTATACCATCCTTTAAAGTTTTTGGAGTAGCACCATAGTGATATCCCATAATTAAGAAGTCAATATATTTAAGGAGTTTTTCATCTACATCGAGAGTTCCATCTAACCCCACTAAATTGGACTCTATCCCAAGTAAAATCTTTAATCCCTTAGGTATAAATTCTTCATTTAATCTATCTATTTCACTTTTCATAAGAGGAATTCTTTTTTTCCTAACACCATAAAGATAATGTCCAGGTCCATGCTCAGTGATTGCAATTTCACTAAGTCCCTTAGCTAAAGCGGCTTCTGCATTATCTCTAATGGTACCTATTGCATGTTTACCTTCTTTTCTAAAACCACTACTATAAATAGTGTGAGTATGATAATCACCTATTAGCTTTATCATCTAATCCTCTCCTAATAGCTTTATCTCCCTTTCAAGTTCTACGTTAAATTTATCTCTTACTACTTTTTGTATGACAGAAATCAACTGTAATACATCCTTGCAAGTTGCATTATCAATGTTAACGACAAATCCACAATGTTTCTCTGAAACTTGGGCTCCACCATGTCTTAGCCCACGAAGTCCTGCATCTTCTATTAATTTTCCAGCAAAATATCCTTCTGGTCTCTTAAATGTACTACCTCCACTCGGTAGTTCAAGAGGTTGTTTTGATGTTCTTTTATATGTTAAATCTTTCATTATTTCTTCAATAGCTGAGTATTCTCCAGTTTCTAAACCTAACTCTACACCAAGTATAATCAAACCTTCATCCCATACTCTACTATTTCTATATCTAAAATTCATCTCTTCATTTGTATATTCCCTAATTTCATTATTTTTATCCAATGCTCTAACTGTCGTCACTACATCTTTCATTTCCCCACCATAGGCACCTGCATTCATTGTAATTGCTCCTCCTATGGTACCAGGTATACCAGATGCAAACTCAAAGCTTTTTAGACTATGCTTTAAAGCTACCTTGCTAGTAGTGGATAATAGTGCTCCAGCTTGACAGTAAATTGTAGTTCCATCTACTGTTATTTTATTAAATCCTTCATTTATTTTAATTACAACACCTCGTATACCACCATCTCTAACAAGTAAATTGCTGCCATTACCCATGATTAAAAAATCTATATTATTTTCTCTTGAGAATTTAATTGCTTCTATTAGTTCCTCTTCATTAGATGGAATAATCATTACATCTGCTGGTCCACCAATTTTAAATGTAGTATGATTTCTCATTGGCTCATCTAATAATATTTTTCCAAAAGATTTATTTTCAAACATTTTCTGCATTTCTTCTTTTTTCAAACAAACCACTCCTTATGTAATCTCCATATCTTTATTATTGTATCAAATTTCCTATAGTATTACTAATTTATTTTATATTCATCATAATATAATATTCTTATATGCTGCTCTTTATGTGCAAAGAAAAAGTAGAGCTTAAGCTCTACCTAGTTAATTCATCTAAAATATTTTATATCTACATGTTTTCTAATATAGAATATGCCTTAAATTTATTTTTAATTATCAGTGATAATAAACCGATACCACACAATAAAATCAACTGATATACTAGTATAAAAGCCCATGATATAGATCCAGTATATAATTTCCCTAGAACTGGTGCAATTACAGGCATAGCTATAAAATAATTAAATAGATTTGCTGACTTTACGGTTTTGCTCTTTAAAGAAATTAAAACTCCTAGAAAAGTAGTAAAAAAACATGCTATTAATGAATTAATAAATATAAAATATATAGCTTTGAAAGAATAGAAGTTTAAAACTAAATTTTTATATTCTATAAAATTCATTATTATAAATAATATGTAGCTTATTCCAAAAATTATAGCTATAATACTTAAAGTTACAATAACTATATATATTACCTTCCCTAAAAAAATATATGCCAATGGTACTGGTGAGAGCAAAAGTGTTTCTATTGTTTTTCGTTCCTTTTCTCCGGCAAAAGAATCTGCTGTTAACCCTGATGGAATAATACTGGCTATAATCTGAAAGACAAATCCCATTATATACCAACTTCTATTCAATATACTTTCTTTTGCAGATATAGGTATAATAATCCCTATAACAGCAATAAGCATTATATAATATGATATAAATTCTTTTGATTTTAATAATTCTTTTATTTCTTTTTCCATAATAGCTCTTATCATATTGCATTTTCCTCTCTATGGCTATCTACATAAAGTTTATTCAAATCAAATATTTCATGTTCTACATTTACAATATTAAAGTTATATTCCATAAAGATTTTTAGAATGCTATTTATATCATTTAAACTATCAATCTCCATCTTTATAGAATTCATATCAAACTCTATATTATCAACCTTATTCTTTTTTAATTCCTCTTCTATTTGTTCTTTAAATTGAAATAAATCTTGAATAGTATTTATTACAATTCCTATAGATTCTTTATTCCTTGATAAGCTATTAATATTATCACTATATACAATTTTTCCTTTTTTAATTATAGTAATGTATTCGCATAGTTTCTTCACTTCTTCTAAGTCATGGCTACATAAAACCACAGAGATTTTTTTGATTTTAACTAGTTCCTCAATAAGTTCATGAAATTCACTTTTACTTATAGGATCTAATCCATTAGAAGCCTCATCTAATAGAAGCAATTTGGGTTCATTGATAATTGCCCTAATTATTCCTGCCTTCTTTTTTATCCCTGTGGAACAATCTTTAATAAGCTTATTTTTAAACTCTGAAATTTGAAACATCTTAAGATAACTATCTATTCTATTCTTTAATTCTTTCTTCTCTATATTATAAAGCCTTCCATAAAATATTAAATTATCATAAATACTTAATCTATCATACATGGACATATTTTCAGATAAAATACCTATGTTTTTTCTAAGCTCATACCCATCATCAGTTGGATTTAATCCCAATACCTCTACTTCTCCCTTATCTTGCTTATATGTTCCCCCTATAATCCTTATTAATGTTGTTTTCCCAGCTCCATTATGACCTAATAATCCATGTATACATCCTTCATTAAAATCAACGCTAATATCATCAAGAGCTATGTTATTCCCAAAGCTTTTCTGTACATTTTTAACCTGTACTATTTTATTCATCTATCCTTTTCTTTCCTTTCTTTTTATTATAATATCCATAACCCTTAGTTATAATTGCTATAGCTAAAAATATTGCAAAGTATCCCCATTGACTCATTAACCTTCCCCCTATTCTTATATCTCTTTATTTAAATTTTTAGTCCATCCAAATACCTATTGAAATTCTTCTTTTGAAATATATCTCCTATTGAATTCCTATATTGTCCTATTGTATATTAAAGCCATTATATCCTTACTAAATGCCATAGTCAACTTATTGATTTCACTGGTTTTTCGACATATTTCGACATATCTTAATATAATATATAAAATAAAAAGGTTATCGTCGTCACGATAACCTTTTTATTTTATATATTATTACTCAGCCATTTTCTTGTATTGATCATATCTTGCCTTAGCATCTGCCTCAGCTGCTTGGAATAATTCATCTGCTATCTCTGGGAATGTTCTTCTTAATGAAGTATATCTCACCTCAGAGTTGATGAAGTCCATAAATGGTTCTGTTGGCTCTTTGGAGTCAAGAACAAATGGATTCTTTCCTTCTTCCTTAAGTCTTGGGTCGAATCTAAATAGATGCCAGTATCCTGTATCTACAGCTTTCTTTTCTTGCTTGATTGTCTTACCCATTCCAACTCTAATACCGTGGTTAATACATGGTGCATAAGCTATAACTATAGATGGTCCATCATAGGATTCTGCTTCTTTAAGTGCTTTAATAAGTTGATTCATATTAGCACCCATAGCTACTTGAGCTACATAAACATATCCATAGGAAGTCATCATAAGCCCTAAGTTTTTCTTAGTTACTTTTTTACCAGAAGCTGCAAACTTAGCAACTGCTGCAGTTGGTGTCGCTTTAGATGATTGACCGCCTGTATTTGAATATACTTCAGTATCCATAACTAATATGTTTACATCTTCTCCTGATGCTAGAACATGGTCTAGTCCACCAAATCCAATGTCATAAGCCCAACCATCTCCACCAAATATCCACATGGATCTCTTAATTAGATAGTCTTTAAGTTCTTCAATTTCAGCAAGAATTTCTTTTCCTCTTGCACTTGCTACATCTTTGTTTAATCTTGGTAAAATCATTCCTGTAGCTGCTTTTGAAGCCTTAGCATCCTTCATACCTTCTATCCAAGCATTAAAGTATCCATTTAATTCTTCATCTATATTTAATTCAATAAATTCTTTCATTAATCTTTCAATCTTATCTCTCATTTGTTTAACAGCTACTGCCATACCATAGCCATACTCAGCATTATCTTCAAATAATGAATTTGCCCATGATGGTCCTCTGCCGTCTTGACCTTTACAATATGGCATAGATGGTGCAGATCCACCCCAGATTGATGAACAACCTGTAGCATTGGCAATCATCATTCTATCTCCAAACAATTGAGTGATTAGTTTTACATATGGAGTTTCTCCACATCCAGCACATGCTCCTGAGAATTGAAGATGTGGCTCTTGGAATTGAGATCCCTTAATACTATATTCGTCCATTACATCTGTTTTAGCCTTAATTGTCATAGCATATTCCCAATTTTTAGTTTCAACTTCATATTCTTCTTCAAATGGAGTCATAACTAAAGCTTTTTGTTTAGCTGGACATACATCAGCACAATTTCCACATCCTGTACAGTCTAGCGGACTGATTTGAATCTTAAATCTTAAGTCTTCTAAGCCTTTTCCTGTAGCCTTTAGTGTCGTAAAGGTTTCTGGAGCATTTTTCTCTTCTTCTCCATCTAACAAGAATGGTCTAATAACTGCATGTGGACAAACAAATGAACATTGGTTGCATTGGATACAATTTTCTGGTATCCATTTTGGTACATCTACTGCAATACCACGTTTTTCATAAGCAGATGTTCCATGTGGGAAGGATCCATCTTCTCTACCAACAAAAGTACTTACAGGTAGATCGTCACCTTCTTGTCTGTTCATTGGTGTCAATACCTTTTCAATGAACTCTGGTACATCTTTACCTTCTACCTTTCCAGCTTCTGCATCTTTCCATGATGCTGGAACATCTATCTTAACTAAAGCATCAATGCCTTTATCTACTGCTTCATAGTTCATTCTAACGATTTCTTCACCTTTATTGCCATATTCATCAACTATAGATTTTTTTAAGTGAGCAACTGCTTCATCTAATGGTAATACCTCTGATAGCTTGAAGAAAGCTGATTGCATTATCATATTGATTCTTCCGCCTAATCCTATTTCCACTGCCATCTTAGTAGCATCTATTGTATAGAAGTTGATATTATGTTCTGCAATATATTTCTTCATTGATGGTGGAAGGTGTTTGTCTAATTCCTCTGGACTCCAAGTACAGTTTAGAAGGAAAGTTCCTCCATCTTTTAATCCTCTAAGTAAATCATATTGATATACATAGGATTGTTTCGAACAAGAAACAAAATCTGCATCAGTAATTAAATAAGTTGATTTAATTGGTTTATGTCCGAATCTTAAGTGAGAAATAGTAACTCCACCTGATTTTTTACTATCATATGCAAAATATCCTTGAGCATACATATCAGTATCGTCACCAATGATTTTTATAGCAGATTTATTAGCTCCAACTGTTCCATCAGAACCAAAGCCCCAGAATTTACATTTAATTGTTCCTTCTGGCTCGGTCTTTATAACTTCATTAATATCTAATGATAGGTTAGTTACATCATCTACTATACCAATAGTAAATCTATCTTTTGGTTGATCAGCTTTTAAATTTTCATATACAGCTAATATTTGTGATGGAGTAGTATCTTTTGAACCAAGTCCATATCTTCCACCAACTATAACCGGTCTTATATCTGAATCATAGAATATATTTTTAACATCTAAATGTAGTGGTTCAGCAACAGCGCCTTTTTCTTTAGTTCTGTCTAATACTGCTACTTTCTTTACAGTTTTTGGTAACACATCGAAGAAGTATTTTGGTGCAAAAGGTCTGTATAGGTGAACTTTTATAACTCCTACTTTTTCCCCTTTTGCTATTAAGTAATCAATAGTTTCTTCTATAGTTTCGGTAACTGAACCCATAGCAACTATTACTCTTTCAGCTTCTGGATGTCCATAGTAATTGAAAGGTTTATAATCTCTACCTGTAATTTTGTTTATTTCGTTCATATATTCTACTACTACATCTATTATCTTTTCATAGTATGGATTAGCAGCTTCTGCAGCTTGGAAATAAATATCTGGATTTTGTGCCGTTCCTTTTGTATATGGTCTTTCTGGATTCAATGCTCTTTGTCTAAACTCATTAAGGGCATCATAATCAACTAATTTCTCTAAATCTGCATAATCCATTACTTCAATTTTTTGTATTTCATGAGATGTTCTAAATCCATCGAAGAAATGTAAGAAAGGAACTCTTCCTTTTATAGCAGAAAGATGTGCAACACCTGCTAAATCCATTGTTTCTTGAACAGAGCCTGAAGCAAGTAAAGCAAATCCTGTTTGTCTAGCTGCCATAACGTCTTGGTGATCTCCAAAGATACTAAGGGCATGTCCAGCTATAGCTCTTGCTGTAACGTGGAATACTGCTGGTAACAGTTCTCCTGCCATTTTATACATATTTGGAATCATAAGTAATAAGCCTTGTGAAGCCGTGAAAGTAGTAGTTAATGCTCCTGCTGATAGGGAACCGTGTACTGCCCCTGCTGCTCCCGCCTCAGATTGCATTTCTGTAACTAATACTTCTTGTCCAAATATATTTTTTCTGTCATTGGCAGACCATTCATCTACTAATTCTGCCATTGTTGAAGATGGTGTGATTGGATAGATTGCAGCTACATCAGTAAAAGCATAAGCAACATGAGAGGCAGCAGTATTTCCATCCATGGTCTTCATTATTTTTGCCATATATAAACCTCCTTTTTATTATAAAAACTATTATAGTTTGTAGATATTTTAACATTCTGTCAATTGAAACATTAGTAATTTATGACAGTGTGTTCCTATTCAAGTATATGAAATATTGGAACGAAAGTCAATCTCTGAAAGGCCCAATTTTAATAACAGATTATTTGCATTATTCTGTTATTTGCTTTGTTTCATCTAATACATCTTCAATATTAAAAGCTTCTTTTTGGAATAATCATGCAAGCTATAATATATGCTATTATTCCTGGAAAAGCTACAGTAAAAAGAGATAATAATACCCAGGCAAGTCTTACTAAAGTAGAGTCAATATCAAAATATTCTGCAATTCCGCCACATACTCCACATATTTTTTTATCAGTATCAGATAAAAATAATTGTTTCATCTTTTTTCCTCCTTTTCTTTATTAAAATGATTATATAATTCTTCTGCTACTGCTCTATTCATACCCTTTACTTCTACTAATTCTTCCAGAGATGCTTTTTTTATTTTATCAATACTTTCAAAATGCTTTAGAAGTTCGACCTTTCTTTTTTCTCCTATACCTTTTATATCATCTAATTCAGACTTAAACATTTTTTTAGTTCTAAGTGATCTATGATAAGATATAGCAAAGCGATGGGCCTCCTCTTGAATTTTATATATTAATCTAAACCCTAGAGAATCTTCTTCTAATCGAATCTCTTTATTATTATATATTATGCCTCTAGTTTTGTGAAAATCATCTTTTACAAGACCACACACAGGAATATTTATATTTAAATCTTTTAATACTCGAATTGCCACATTGACTTGACCCTTACCACCATCCATCATTATTAAATCTGGAAAAATTGAAAATCCTTTTACCTCTATTTTATTCTCTGTCATCAACTTTCTCTCTTCAATGCCCCTAGTAAATCTTCTCAACAATATCTCTTCCATACTGCCATAATCATCTGATCCAGTTATGGTTCTGATTCTAAATCTTCTATAATCTGACTTCTTAGGCTCTCCCTTTTCAAATACTACCATTGAACCTACTGATTCTACTCCACTAATATTTGATATATCAAAGGCTTCAATTCTATTTAATTCACTAGAAATGCCAATAATATTTTGTAACTCTTCTAAGGCTTTTTGATTTTCCCTAGCCTTCTTTAAAAACCTATCGCCATATTGATTTAACATGTCTAAGGCATTTTTTCTCACCATCTCCATTAAATCTACTTTGTCTCCACGTTTTGGTATTAATATATTTACCTTAGCACCTTTCTTTTCACTTAGCCATTTACTTATAATCTCTATATCAACAATATCCTCTTCAATTATTATCTCTTTTGGTACATAGGCTGCCCCTATATAGAACTGTTTAATAAATGAGCTTAGTATTTCCTTTCTATCTTCTTCAAAAGTATCTTCTAATATAAAATGTTCTCTACCTACTATCTTCCCGTCTCTAATAAAAAAGATTTGAATACATACTTCTTCAATACCTCTCGCCATTCCAATTACATCTTGGTCTACCACATTTGTTGTTGATACAATCTTTTGTTTCTCATGAAGTAGGTTTAAAGAATTTATTTGATCTCTATATTTTGCTGCTCCCTCAAAGTCTAGAGCTTTAGCAGCTTCCTTCATTTTGTTTTCTATTATATCTACTAGCTTATCCTCTTTCCCATTCAAAAATAAAAGTACTTCATTTACCATATCCATATATTTTTTTTCATCCACGTTGCCTTGGCAAGGTCCTAAACATCTTCCTATATAAAAATTTAAACAAGGCCTTGTTTTTCCTATATCTTTATCTAGATTGCGGTTACATGTTCTAAGAGGATATAAATTCCTTATAATCTCTATTGCATCATTTACTGCATATACGCTAGGATAAGGTCCAAAATATTTAGCTCCATCTTTTGATATATGCCTAGTTTTCATAACTCTAGGATATTTTTCATTAACAGTTACCTTGATATATGGATACTGCTTATCATCCCTTAATAGAATATTATATTTAGGTTTATGTTTTTTTATCAAATTAGCTTCAAGGATTAAAGCTTCTATTTCATTATCTACTATTATATATTCAAATTCAGAGATATTCTTAACCATAGCGTTAACTTTAGGCGGATTATTTTTTCCTGATTGAAAATACTGCCTTACTCTCTTCTTGAGAGATATTGCTTTTCCCACGTAAATTATCTCATCATTCTTATCCTTCATTATATAAACACCTGGTTTATCAGGTAACTTTTTTAATTCTTCTTCTATGTTGAACATTTGATCACCCTTCAGGCTTTCGCCAATTTTAAATTTTGAATGTTAAACTTTAAATTAAAGCCTATATTTATATTATAGCAAATTAATTAGCTTTTAGTTGTTAAAATTATCGCATTTATATATAAAAGGCGATACTAATATTTTTTAGTATCGCATTCTATTAACCATTCACTTTTAACTATTCACTGCATTCCTCACTTCTTTTACTAAGTCTCTAATTCTTGTTTCAATTAATTGTAAATCTTCGTCTCTTGGACTTCCTTTAAACTCGACTGGCTCTATGAAATCCCACTTCATACAATATTTATTCATAATCTCATCAAGTTCTTTTTGAGCTCCACCTGACCAACCATAGGAACCAAATCTAAAAGCTTTTCTTCCAAATACTTTTTTCTTTCCTAATTCTTCTAATACTGCAGCCATTGGTGGGAACATTTTATATTCATAGGTTGGCATAGCAAGTATTATTCCTGTAGAATTCCATGCTGATGCTAATACTGTGCCCCAAGAGACTTCTGGAACTCTATGAACATTAAACTTTATATTTTCTTCCTCTAATACTTTCACAACATAATTTACTGCTTTTTCTGTCATTCCATACATTGATCCCCATATAAGAGTTATTTCTTCTTTTGCAGGTCCCTTCTGATAGGAAGCATATCTAATATAGTCTTCTATAATCTTATTAGGATTCTCTCTCCATACTATTCCATGACCTGGTGCAATAATCTTGATAGGTAAGGCAGAACATTTATCAATAGCTTTTTTAACCGGCATAGAAAATGCTGCTACAATATTTGCATAATATCTAACAGCCTCATTCTCATAGAAATCAATATCATCAGATTTTAACATATCATCATAATTGGATTCTGTAGCATTACCAAATGATCCAAAAGCATCACAGGAAAACAAAGTACCTGTCAAAGTATCAAAGGTTGCTATTGTATCTGGCCAATGTACATTAGGGATCTCTACAAATTTTAAAATATGGCCATTACCCAAATCTAAGGTATCATCATCTGTTACAACAGTAACATTTTCAGTATGTCCATAGAAAGCATCTAATAACTCAGCTGACTTTTTACTACAAACAACTTTAAAATTAGGATTTATTTTCTTAAAATCTTCAATCCATCCTGAATGATCTGGCTCCATATGATTTATTATAAGATATTCTATTGACTTAGGGTCTATATTTAGCTTATCTAAAAGAGCAAATAATGATTCAGGAACTCCATCCCAACCACAAACTCCATCTATAATTGCAGTTTTTTCCCCTTTAATTATATAAGAATTTAATGCAACTCCATTTGGTATTTCCCATAATCCTTCAAATAATATATTTTCCACATTTACTGAAAGTAAATAGGTATCATCACTAACTTTTGTCACGTTCATTCTCATTTCCCCCTAATTCTAATATGTATTAATAACTCCAATTAATATTTAAAAAACAGAATTCCTTTACTTCCTATACCCATATTTTACCTATTCAAAACCATGAATAGAATAAGTATAACCTTTGGTGCCTGGCACCGAAAGTTATACTTATTCTAATTCATCATAACTTATATACTTCTAGTTTCCTCTCTCAACCAAGCTTTTTCTTCTTCATTTAAATAAGGAGAAAGTTTATCAAACACCTCTTTGTGATATTCATTCACCCAACTTCTTTCCTCTTCAGATAATAGATTTACATCTATCGCTTCTATATCTATTGGAACAAATGATAATATTTCAAACTTCATAAACTGACCTGAATCAGTTTTTATATCTTCCTGTACTACAACTATATTTTCTATTCTTATTCCATGACTTCCTGCTTTATATACACCTGGTTCTATACTTGCGATCATACCCTTTTCCAGTACAACTGTATTTGCTACCATAGCTATTCTATGAGGACCTTCATGTACTCCTAACAAATATCCTATACCATGACCAGTACCACATTTATAGTCAATACCTTCCTGCCATAATGGATATCTAGCCAATACATCAAGACTATGTCCTGTTGCACCATAAAGGAATCTTGCATTCCCTAAATTAATATGCCCTTTTAGAGTTAAAGTGAAATCTCTTTTTTCTTCTGCAGTTATAGGCCCCATAACTACTGTTCTAGTAATATCAGTAGTTCCATCCAGATACTGTCCACCAGAGTCAACTAAATATAGACCTTCTTTTTTAATTTCTGCATTAGAATCTTCACTAGCAGAATAGTGCATCATGGCTGCATTTGCCTTGTATGCTGAAATAGTATTAAAACTTGGTTCAATAAATCCTTCTTGTTCTTTTCTAAACTCTAGTAATCTTTCCTGTGCTGACATTTCAGTAATAGGTATTTTGCCTATATTTTTATCTAGCCAATACAAAAACCTAACTAATGCAACTCCATCTTTTATATAAGCATTTCTTTGATTTTCAATCTCAATAGAATTTTTAGTTCCCTTTAGTTTTGTGGTAATATCCATACCATCTATTATTTTACATTCAGATGGTATGGCTTTGTATATCCATCTGTTAACTCTATTCTTATCTACATATACTCTCGAATTCTTATCTATTTCTTCTACATAATGGACTACTTCTTCATATCTAGCAATTTCAACTCCATTCTCATTTAAGAAAGATTCTACCTCAAAATTTATCTTTTCCTTATCTACAAACAAATAAGACTTATCCATTGAAATTAAAGCATATGAGATTACAACAGGATTATTTATTACATCCTTCCCCCTTATATTGTAAGTCCAAGCTATATCATCTAGACTTGCTATAAGGAAATAGTCTGCATTGTGCTTTTTCATCTCACATCTTATTTCTTCAATTTTCTCTTTACCAGTTTTACCTGTATATTTTAATTGGTGTATAAATACTTTCCCATTAGGTAACTTAGGCCTATCCTCCCAAATCTCACCTATTAAGTCATATTCATCAACAAATTTAATATCTTTTTCCTTAAATTCTTTTTCCAAGTTTTCAACTGAGGATTGTGGAAATACTTTACCATCAAATCCAAGAACATCTCCATCCTTTAGATTATCTTTCAGCCATTCTGTATAAGTCGGAAATCCAGGTATTGCTATTTTAAATAATTTATATTCACTACCCTCTAATTCCCTTTCTGCTTGAATAAAATATCTGCCATCTGTCCAAAGAATTGCTTCTTCTTGGGTAATGACTACAGTACCAGCTGAACCTGTAAATCCTGATATCCATACTCTTCCCTTATAGTGGTCAGCCACATATTCAGATTGATGGGGATCTGCAGTGTTTACGATATAGGCATCAATACCTCTATCTTTCATTAAATCTCTTAATTTCTTTACTCTTTCATTAATTTTCATACTCACCCCTCCTAGGTTTTTCTAGTTTTAATAATAGCACAGCTACTAAAATAGCAGAAATACCTGCTGCTAACTTAGATATTATAAATGGATTAACTGTCTCTGGTGAAACTGATGAAATATAACCTAGTTGACCTCCAAAGGTGAATGCACCAGATACAGCAAATGCTGCATTTAATATCTTTCCTTTTTCATTCATTTTATCATAAATTCCCAACATTGGAATGCAATTAGCTAAAGAACTAAAGATTCCAAGTATAGAATATTCATCAAGTTCAAATTTTTTTCCTATTTTAGACAAGTACTTATGTAATATTCTAGATATAACGTGGAACATAGGATAGGCTCCTGACAATATAATACCTATCTTTACCACCAATATAGCTCCCTCTTCAATTGGAATCATACCTTTGATCAATTCAATTCTAAACATGAAATTTACAATAGATAAAATCAATCCAAATGTACTGACGATTATAATAATCTTACCTAATATATTAAATATTTTAATAATACTTTTCTGAGCCTTTAATAGCCCAAATACTATTATTATGGAGAATACTACTACCGGAATCAAGCTAAAAATAATATCTACTGCCTTTAGTCCCATCATTAACCCGCCTACAATCATCCCCAATGGTATAGTCATGATTCCAGCCAAAACTCCCTTGGCAAAATAATAAAAGTCATCTTTAGATATTAACCCTACAGCTACTGGTATAGTAAAAGATATAATTGTTCCGAGCATAGATGAAAGTATAAGTCCGTTAAACTCTCCAACAACTCTTGATGCCGCTATACCAATACTAGTAGTATATCCTCCCAAATCCGGAGCTAATAAACTGCCTATAAATACAGAAGGGTCCGTATTTATAACTCTTGCCAGTGGATAAAGTATTGGTGTAAGACTCTTTGCTACAATAGGAGATATACTATAAATCCCAATAATAGTTAAAGCAAGTCCCCCCAAGGCTTTAAATCCTTCATCAAATTTCTCTCCTAATCCAAACCTATTATTTAATATCTTGTCAATTCCTGCAAGAATTGAAAAAACAACCATTATATTAAGCATTTTCCACCTCAACTATATAATATTCTTATTATACTATACTTATATATTTTAGAAAAGAAAAAAGGCAGATAATCTGCCTTTAGCTTTTTTCTTTGATATCTAACTATTTTAATCCATTTATTTCTCTAATATGATGGCACGCCACAAAATGACCTGGCATTATTTCTTCTATTACTGGATTGTCAACATGACAGTTGTCTTTTGCATAAATACATCTTTGTGCAAATCTACATCCTGGCTTTGGATTTATAGGAGAAGTGATTTCACCTTTTAATAAAACTCTCTCTCTCTTATACTTTAAACTTGGTACTGGAATAGCTGAAAGTAACGCCTTTGTATAAGGATGCAATGGATTCATAAATAATTCCTTAGAATCAGCCTTTTCAACTAGTTGACCAAGATACATTACAAGTATATCATTTGAAATATGTTTAACAACAGATAAGTCATGAGTGATAAACATATAAGTTAAATCCATTTCTTTTTGTAAATCTTGCATTAGATTTAATACTTGCGCCTGAATAGATACGTCAAGAGCTGATACTGGCTCATCGCAGACAATAAATCCCGGATTAAGCGCTAAGGCACGAGCAATACCAATTCTTTGTCTTCTACCTCCATCAAGTTCATGAGGATAAGTATTTACAAGTCTTTCAGCTAGACCTACAGTATCCATCAATTCAGACACTTTTTTATCTATTGCTTTTTTATTTCTTATGGTTTTATGAATTATCAATGGTTCCTTAATAATTTCACTAACAGTCATCCTAGGATTTAGAGATGAAAATGGGTCCTGGAAAATAATTTGCATTTTCTTTCTTAATTCTCTAAACTGTGATTTTGTGACCTTTGTAATATTTTGTCCTTCGTAAAATAATTCACCGTCTGTTGATTCTAATAGATGAAGTATCACCCTACCTAAAGTTGATTTTCCACAGCCTGATTCCCCTACAACTCCAAGAGTCTCTCCTTTGTTAATGTCAAAAGTAACACCATCCACTGCATGAAGTAGTCCTTTAGGGGTATTAAAGTGTTTTTTTAGGTTTCGAACTTGTAAAATTGGTTCCATCTATATTTCCCCCTTTGGTTTTACTTGTCCAGTATAAATTAAGCATTTTACCTTGTGACCAGGAGACACTTCTATATCTTCTGGATGATTAGCTGCACAAGCATCTGTTGCATGTGGACATCTTGGATGAAATTTGCAGCCTGAAGGTAAATCAGTAGGATCTGGCATTAATCCTCTTATTGGTTTTAATCTATCTACTTCTTCATCAAGACTTGGAATAGAACCAAATAATCCTACAGTATATGGATGTTTTGGGTTTTCAAAAAGATCTTCAATATCTGAGTACTCTACTATTTCTCCTGCATACATTATAGCCACTTTGTCACAAACTTCTGCCACAACACCTAAATCATGAGTAATCAAAAGCATAGCCGTATTAAATTCATTTTTCAAATTATTCATAAGGTCTAGAACCTGAGCCTGTATAGTAACGTCAAGAGCTGTAGTAGGTTCATCAGCTATTAAAAGTCCCGGATTACATGCTAATGCTATAGCAATAACCACTCTTTGCTTCATACCACCTGAGAATTGATGTGGATAGTCATTAGCTCTAGCTCCAGGTATACCAACTAATTCAAGCATTTTCTTAGCTTTTTCGTCTGCTTCTTTAGTAGATAAATCCTCATGTATTTCAATAACTTCCGCTATTTGTTCTCCTACTGTCATTACAGGGTTTAAAGCAGTCATAGGGTCTTGAAATATCATAGATACTTTATTCCCTCTTATCATTCTCATCTCTTCCTCTGAAAGCTTTAGTATATTTTCACCTTCTAAAAATATTTCCCCGTCAATAATCTTTCCAGGAGGATTGGGAACTAACCTTAGAATTCCTAAAGCAGTTGTTGTTTTTCCTGCTCCTGTTTCTCCAACAAGACCTAAAGTTTCACCTTTGTTTAAATCTATATTAATACCATTTACAGCTTTAACAGTACCTTCTTCTGTTATATAATGAATGTGTAAATTTTTAATATTTAAGAATTCCTTGCTCATTTAAGTCCCTCCTCCCTTATTGTTTTAGTCTAGGATCTAGAGCATCCCTTAAACCATCACCAAGTAAATTTAACGAAAGTATAGTAATCATAATAGCTATTCCCGGAAATGTAGTAACATGCCATGCCTCTCTAATGAATTGTCTGCCTGATGAAAGCATCGCACCCCATTCAGGAGCTGGCTTTTGAATACCTAATCCTATAAAGCTTAAACCTGCTGTTGATAATATAGCACCAGCAACTCCTAAAGTACCTTGTACAATTATAGGTGCCATAGAGTTTGGTAATATATGTTTTAATATAATTCTAGTATCTTTAGCCCCAATTGCTTTAGCAGCCTCAATAAATTCTTGATCCTTAATGGAAAGTACCGAAGCCCTTACAATACGTGCATAACTAGGTATAGATGATATACCTACTGCAATCATTAGATTTAGCATACTTGTACCAAGAGCAGACACTATAGCAATAGCAAGTAATATACTTGGAATCGCTAAGAAAATATCCATTGCTCTCATTATGACATTATCAAGCTTTCCACCATAAAATCCAGCAATTGCTCCTAAAGTACCTCCTATTATAATAGCAATACCTACTGCTATTATACCTACCTTTAAAGATACTCTAGCACCATGTATCATTCTAGCAAATATATCTCTACCTAGTTCATCAGTGCCCAAGATATGTTCTTTACTTGGCCCTTGAAGTCTTATTGAAGTGTTCATTTTTATAGCTACTTCTTCATAGTCAGCAATTATATCTGCAAATAAAGCTAATAATATTAAAATAACGATTATAGTTAAGCCTAACATAGCCATTTTATTTTTTCTTAATCTTCTCCATACTTCTGACCATTGACTTCTTTTCCTTTTATTCACTTTAGAGTCGTTTCCATTACTTTTAACACTACTATCCATTTATTTTACCTCCTTGCCTAAGTACTTAACTATTTATATTGTGATTTTATTCTTGGATCTATAAATGCATATAGCATGTCAACTAAAAGGTTAACAACACTAAAAGTTACAGATATAAATACAACGGATGCTAAAACTGTAGGGCTATCTTTTTGTTTAATAGCATCAACCATTAATCTTCCTAATCCTGGCCATGAGAATACAGATTCAGTAAGTACAGCACCACCTAGCAATCCTCCAAACTGTAGACCTATTACTGTAACTACAGGTATTAAAGCGTTCTTTAGAGCATGTTTATTTATTACCTTTTTCTCTGCTACACCTTTTGATCTAGCAGTTCTTATATAATCTTGTCTAATTACCTCAAGCATAGATGATCTAGTCATACGAGTAATAATTGCAGCAGATCCAACTCCTAATGAAAATGCAGGTAAGATCAAATGTAATAAAGTATCAGAACCGCTTGATGGTAAAACTCTAAGTTTTACAGAAAATACTAGTATCAGCATTAAACCTAGCCAGAATACGGGCATGGAAACTCCGATTAAAGCTCCAATCATAGATATACTATCTAGCGCTGAATATTGTTTAGTCGCTGAAATAATCCCTACTGGTATTCCTATTATAACTGCGATAATCATTGCAGCTACAGTAAGCTTCAAAGTAGCTGGGAATCTTGCAAATACCTCATCAAAAACAGGTTTTTTAGTTGAATAGGATCTCCCAAAATCTCCTGTTAACGCCTTTGTAATAAATCTAAAATATTGAACTATAAATGAATCATTTAAACCCATCTCTTCTCTTAGGGCTTCCACCTGTTCAGGTTGTGCACTTTCACCGAGTATAAGCTTCGCTGGATCTCCTGGTGTAAAGTACATAATTGTAAAAACCAAAAACGTAACTCCTAGCATTACTGGAATTAAAAGTAATAATCTACGAATAATATATTTATGCACATTTCTCCCTCCTTATCTAATAGGTATACACTATCATTGTTTCTAGTTACTACACTAAAGAATTAGAAGCGAGACATGATTGTCCCGCTTCATCATAAATTTACATTTTATTCTTCGACAGTTGCACCTTCGATAGTTACATTATATAATGAGTGATGTCCAGCAGGATGTAATTTAAAACCTTTTATCGCTCTATGCTGACCAGCATTTTGATTTTTGAAGAATAAGAATAATTGAGGAGCATCCTGTACAATTAATTCTTGAGCTTCTTTATAAGCTTCTAATCTCTTTTCTTGATCTACTTCAGTTTTACCAATATCTAATAATTTATCTACTTCTGGATTGCTATAGAAAAATCTATTTCCAGCATCTCCATGTTGTGAACTATGATATAGTGCATAAAGACCATAGTCTGCATCACCAGTTACTGCAGTCCATCCAAGGATATACATATCATGTTCTCCAGCCGCTGTTCTATCTAGATAAGCACCCCATTCAACTTGTTCTATCTTAGCCTCTATACCTACTTCTTTAAGCTTAGCTTGAACTATTTCAGCTATTCTAACTCTTTCAGGCTTATCATTTGTCCAGATAGTAGTCTGGAATCCATTCTCATATCCAGCTTCTTTTAATAATTCTTTTGCTTTTTCTGGATCATATTTATAACCTTCTATATTATTATTTGCTCCAAATACTAAGTCTGTTAAAGGTGATTTAGCTGGTTCTCCTGCACCTTCAAGTACTGTAGCTATTATTTCATCTACATCTACTGCATAGTTAATAGCTTGTCTAACTCTAATGTCATCGAAGGGAGCCTTCTTAGTATTGAATCCTAAGTATTCATTTGAAAATGATGGTCCTTCAATTAATTCTAATGAACTATTATCAGTAACTATTCTCTTATCAATTGGCTCAATATCATAAGCTATATCGATTTCTCCAGTTTCAAGACCTGTAGTTCTGTTTGTTCCTTCAGTAATATTTCTAAACACAACATTCTTAACCTTTGCAGGGCCTTGGAAATATTCATCAAATCTTTCAAGAGCAATCTTATCTCCTGATTGCCAGTCCACAAATTTGAAAGGTCCAGTTCCTACCGGTTTTTGTCCATAATCAGCTCCAGCATCTGTAACAGCTTTTTCATTTAATATTGAAGAAGCAGTGTGAGTAAGATGGGATAAAAGTGGAGCAAATGGCTCAGAAGTAATTATCTGAACTGTATAGTCGTCAATAACCTTTACCTCACTAACAGGTCCAATTATATGAGCAACAGATGGTGAATTTATCATTCTTTCAAATGTAAACTTAACATCTGACGCTTTAAACTCTTCTCCATTATGGAACTTAACACCTTGAGCAAGTTTAAATTCCCAAGTTAATTCATCTATGCTTGTCCATGATTCTGCTAAAGCTGGAACTAATTCCATGTCTTCATTAGCAAATATTAAAGTGTTATAAATTTGCTTTATAACTCTTGATGATGGCTGATCATTACTTGCATGTGGATCTAATGTCTTAGCATCTGCACCTTGGGCAACTACCAAGGTATCAGCTGGGTTCTTTCTAGCAATTTCTTTATTCCCATCACAAGCTGTTAAAACAAGTGATAAAATAAGAGTAACGATTACTAGTGATAAGACTTTTTTGTTTTTAAACATTGAATCACTCCTTATTTTTTGTTTCTTAAATCGTATTAATAGTATCTTCACATTAATAAATTTACCAACATTATCCATTGTTGTATGTATTCTAAAAATTCTAAAAATACGATTTTTCGGCTTTGTTCGACAATTTCCGACAAAATAGATTATACTATACCTCCATAGATTTGACAACTAGAAAAAAATATAAATTAAGGCACTGGTCTATACCAGTGCCTTGTACTATAGATTTTCTCTATAGTATATAAACTTCTTATAAAATTAGATTTCTCTTAATTTTTTTAATATCATTTTTTGTTCTACTGAAGCAACTAATCTTCTTGTATAAGCCACCGTATCTGGATTAACACTCATACTATCAATTCCTTCTTCAACAAGGAATTGTGCAAACTCTGGATATTGACTAGGTCCTTGACCACAAATAGAAATTGTTTTTCCATATTTATGTGCTGCCTTTATAAGAATTGATATAGCTCTCTTAACAGCTTCGTTTCTTTCATCAAAATATCCCATATTATTCAATATACCTGAATCTCTATCTGCTCCCATTACAAGTTGAGTAAGATCATTGCTTCCTATACTAAATCCATCTACCATTTGAGCGAACTCTTCAGCTTCAAATACTACTGATGGTACTTCTGCCATTATCCAAATCTTAAAGTTCTTGTCTTGAACTAATCCTTCCTCCGCCATTATTTCTTTTACCTTCTTTAATTCCCATGTAGTTCTTACAAAAGGTAACATTGCATATACATTTGTTAGTCCAAATTCTTCTCTAACTTTTTTCAATGCCTTACACTCTAATCTAAATCCTTCTTCATATTCTGGAGAAATATATCTAGATACTCCTCTCCAACCGATCATTGGATTTGCTTCTATTGGCTCTACTTCATCTCCACCCTTTAGACCTCTAAATTCATTTGTTCTAAAGTCTGACATTCTTACAACTACTGGTCTTGGATAGATTTCTCCAGCTACCATTTGAATTCCTTCAGCCATCTTATCTATTAATAATTGTCCTTGACCCGTTTTTACTAAATACATTGGATGTGCACCAATCATATTTGTAAATATGAACTCTGTTCTCATTAGACCAATACCATCTAGAGGCAAGTTTTTATATCTTCCTATTAATGAAGGTTCTCCAAGATTCATATATATCTTTGTAGCTGTTATTGGAGCTAACCCTGCTAATATTTCTTCACTTATTCCTACAGCTCCTCCCTCAGCTTTCTTTTCTTCCTTCTTCTCTAATACCGTACCTTCATAAACTACCCCTCTACTTGCATCAACGGTTACTTCCAATCCTTCTGGTAAAATTTCACTAGCATTTTTTGCTCCTACTATACAAGGTATACCAAGTTCTCTAGATACTATAGCAGCATGACAAGTTCTACCTCCATCATCTGTAACTACTGCTGCGGCCTTTCTCATAGCTGGAACCATATCAGGATTTGTCATTACTGTAACTAAAATATCACCATCTTCTACTCTTCCAATTTCAGATATATCTTTAATATTTCTAACATTTCCTCTACCAATTCCAGGGGATGCAGGCAAGCCCCTCACAAGCATTTTTAATTCTTTTTGTTCTTTTACTTCGCTCACACTAACATCTCCTTTTAAAGTAGTTATTGGTCTTGATTGTAATATATATAGTTTTTTAGTATCTCTATCAAATCCCCATTCTATATCCTGATGCGCTCCATACATTTCCTCTATCTTAATTCCATAATTTACTAAAATCATTATTTCTTCATCTGATAGGCATTGATCATTTACTTTATCTTGACCTAGATAGTCTGCAATTTTGATTTCCTCTGTACCTACTCCATCTTTCCTCTTTACTACCATAATATTTTTTTCTGCAATGTGCTTCTCTTCGATTTCTTTTGATTTCTTATTCACTAAATACTCATCTGGTGTTACTGTTCCAGATACTACTGCTTCACCTAACCCCCAGCTTGCATTTATCATTATTTCATTAGTGTCACTATTTACAGGATTGGCAGTAAACATAACTCCTGATTTTTCACTGTTGACCATTTTTTGAATTACAACTGATAAGGATACATCAAAATGCTCGAAATCTTGTTTTACTCTGTAATATATAGCTCTAGCCGTCCAAAGAGATGCCCAGCATTTTCTAACATACTTAATTAGTTCTTCATCTCCACTTATGTGCAAATAAGTATCCTGTTGTCCAGCAAAAGATGCCTCTGGTAAATCTTCTGCAGTAGCTGAAGATCTTACAGCTACTTCTGGAGTAGTTAAATTGACTTTATCACTAAACTCTCTATAAGCGCCTATTATTTCCATCCTTAAATCTTCTGGTATTTTCCCACAATTTATTCTATCTTGAATAGCACGACTCACATTTTGAAGCATATCAGAATTTTCTTCATCTAATCCTCTGATTAATTCTTTTATTACTTCATCTAACTCAGCATAGTTAATAAAGTGGGTATAAGCTCCTGCTGTTATACAAAATCCTGGTGGTACATCCAACCCTTTTTGAGTCAATTCTCCTAGGTTTGCACCTTTACCTCCTACAACAGGAATATCATTTTTATTAATTTCATTAAACCATTTAATGTATTTATATTCAGTCATTATAATATCCTCCTATTTGCTTTTATATTATATATTATAGCATATATATTTAAATGTGCCATACTATATATTATTTTTTTTGAATTAATTATATTAATTATTTTTAATATTTTACCCAAAATAATTTTCTCTATAAAAGAAAAAAACCCCGTATATAATGCACTAGTCAAGTAAAAGTAGACACAATAAAAAAACTATTCAAAGCCTCGTTCG
>OGSB01000045.1_pt1 | contig 150330 bp, 136 predicted proteins | sample 1573741 | NCBI WGS metagenome assembly OGSB01 (sample SAMN03295824, study PRJEB24534) | human gut metagenome | isolation source: fecal sample 5 from infant 3 | host: Homo sapiens | place: USA: Pittsburgh, PA | collected 2014-07 | reverse complement strand
GACTATCACTAATTTAAGTGATACCAACTGTCTGGAGGTTCATGGGGCCAGTCTAGCATAGGCTCTCGCCTTTAGCACGTAGACACTCCGATTAATATCACGCCAGGTAATACTACTTTTCTGGCAACACGAACCGAACTTCAATACGACGCTGACGTGCATCTTCCGGTGCAACACCGGGAATAGGCTGCGAGTCACCATATCCAGCAACAATCACCCGACGTGCAAAAGCCTGAGCAAGATCGCCAACTATAAATTTACGCGCCTCTCTTGCACGCGCTGCCGATAAGGTAAAATTATCGTCATAGACAGTGCAGAAACTTTCAAAATTAGTCACCGGACGGGTAACCGGAAGATTATCCGTATACCCTTCAATATAAACTTGTCCGCTTCTAAATTCGGTAAGAAATCTGACGACCTGAGTTTCAATCGTCGCTAATGCTTGGCTTGCCTGAGATGCAATGCAGGCGCTGCCGCGATTGAAAACTCCATCACGCAACGTAATTTTTTGCGAGTTGACATCCAGCGCAACTAAGCCTTCATTTGCCGTTCCATCAAGCGTGGTTTTAATACTTCCCAACATTTCCCCTACCCGAGCTCGCTGGGCATTGATTCCCTGTTCCATTTCCTGCTTATGCTTAATATCTGACCATGTTTTCTGTAGTACAGACATCACTAGCAGCAACATAACTACAGCCATTACTCCTGACATCAGGTCGGAGATCGAGACCCACTCATTAGGTTTATCTTTCATGAGTGAGTACCTCAGACTGCATCATTAACGATGTTCATGGTCGATAACGTTTGGTCAATATGTTGCAATGTATTGGCAAGTGGCGTCAGGCTTTTTTCAATTTGCTGAACTAGGTGATTCCGTTCTGGTGGTGACAGCATTTTACGAATCCCTCCCAGCTCTTCCAGAGAAAGGATCAATCTGTCATCGAGTGAAGAAAGTGCAGCAGAGGCATCAGTATTACTCAGCATTTCATCACGTAATAATTCAATGCTGTGCACCAGTTTACCGACACCTGCAGTGACCCTGTCCATTCCCGGCTGAAGAGGGCTCTCTTTCTGCATGAGTTGAAGTTGACTCACCAGCGTTTCAATCGCATCTGCATTTCTTTCGCCTGATGTCGTCATCTCCGCATAACGGTTGTTCAGGCTTGCTACTTGCCGATTACTGCTGGATACCGCTGTTAGCCCGTTAACTATTTGCTCACGCAAATCATCAACCAGTTTTGTCATAGCGATCACTTTTTCGTTCAAGGTTTCACTGGTGATCATAAATTCACGCTGCGCATCACGCTGAGTCTTCATCGACTGATCGATGGAAATTCGAACTTCACTCATTGTGGTGCCAACGTTTTGAGAAAGGTCGGTAACTGCACTGGAAATGCCATCTGTTGCATTTGCCATACTGGTGGATATCGATTCCATATTCTGGCTAAAACTTTCGCCCATTTGGGAGATGGTGGAACCAAGGTCGGTTTTAACCGTGCCTAGCATATCGGTAATGCCCATACGGAAATCGCCGATAACCTGTTGCAAATCACCTGCGGAATTACCCATTTTTTGTGCTGCAGATGACATTTTTTCGGCTGAATGTTGAATTGCGGACAGGTTACTACTGTTGGTATTAATGAAGTGCTGTAACGATTCTCGGGTTGTCGTTAACTCTGTTATCTGTTGTTCCCCTTGCACAGACTGATCTTTGGTACCCTTAACGATATCGTTTTGAATGTCATGCAAGAGGTCTTGCAGTTTTACCAATTGCTCATTCTGGTTAATACGCTGCTGTTCAGCGTTATCACCCTGACCGGCGATCCTCATATAGATCGCGGCTACCTCGGCATGGTGTGAATGGTTAGCCTGCCGGGAATTTTCACTTTCTTCGTGAATACTGTTGCATACGTGCTGCAATCCATCGATATGTTGCTGCTGAGTACTACGGGATATATCTGTCAATTGTTCCAGATAGGTTTCCTGTATTTTGCGTTGTTGTGCGGCAGCATGGCCCTGGTCAATCAGGGGTTGTAAAAACGACTCCATACCTGAAGAGAACTTGCTCAGCAACTGCCGTGTGGCTTCGCTTTCCACCTGCATTCTTTCGTTCAAACCCTGTAATGCTGCCAGATACTGCAACTGGGTCTCTTTATGTTCAGAACGCTTTTGCTCTCGAGACTGGTCGAACACTTGTTTCATCTGCTGTGCGCACCAGCGCAAACGCTTCTCGTCATATCCTAACCCAGCAGCACAGGCTTTAAGGATCAGATACGCCATGATCCCCCATGTCGACGTTTTAAATTTCGTCCCCAGCCCTTCCATCATTCCCATCAGATTCGACATGGCGTTATCCATGCCTGCTGAGTTAGCATCAATCAAAATATCCGATGCTTTATTAAGGGCAATTCCCAGACCGAGAAAGGTGCCTAGCAACCCTAAAATTAACAAAATGCCCGGCATAATGTCGGCCATTTTTTCTGCGGGACTGGCAACTGCTGCGCTGATTTCGTTGACTGAACCATGCTCAACATCGAGATGGTCTGCCCCATTATTGAGTGCATCACCTTGCCATTTTCTGTCCCAAAAGTGCTGATTTGCCTGCCAGAGCAATAAACCAATCGTCAGTAAAACCAAAAAAAGCATTGTGCCGCCAAACAGCATCTGAATGACGTCGAATTCCGGCAATATAAAGGCAAAAAACTCATGAAACGTCATGCTGCCACCTCGACAAGCTTGCTTGCACGTGCGCGGCTGGCTTTTTCAAAGATATTGGCAAAATCGATAATTAAACTTTGTTGCTCGGTATTAAGTTCTTCCCAACGCTTACCAAACTGAGCACACTCAATAATAATCATCCCAACCGTGCTGCTGTCTTCCATCAAATATTCTTGGTCAGCAAATTCTTCAGGCTCTTTTTCGAGCATTTGCAGAAATCCTTCTGCTGCAAAAACATAATTACGCATTTCATTGGTTCGTTTACGTTTTGCTTCCATCTCAGCCTGTTGCACTGGTAAACGAGCTTCTAGCTCGTTGAGCATTGGTACTTCATCTTCCTGAAGATCACCAAGGCGCTGGCCAATCTGTAGACGTCGCAGAAGTACTTGTTCTTTGGACAGACCGTCATTCAGCGATTTCCATTCATTTTCCATATCCTGCAGGTTATATCCCCAGGCCATTATCATTTCTTCGAACACGAAGGGGATAAGCTTCTTGCCAAAACGCGCCATCACAACACGATCCAGGCGTTGCGTTGCGTCATCGCTCAACTGAGGGTTGGGTTTTAGCAATTCGTTGCCAGTTTCAATAAGAAACAGGTCGTCATCGGTTATCGTATCAATGTCCTGCGCACGCGTAAGACGCTGCTCAGCATCTTTCAGTAACTTCTGCGAAGCGCGTAACCGCAGATAATGTTCGAAATCGTTGATTTGAATGTTATCCAGGACGTCCTTAATACGCGTTGAGAGTTGGGCATATAAGGTAATCAGGCTCGCCAGATCAACAGCACTCGCTGCTTCCCCGCGCATCTGGTTGCGCGCTTCGCGTAGTGCTTGCTCATGCTCACTGGCCTCATCCATTTCTTCAGGTGTAAGAAACAAATCTTTAAGTTGTTTGGCTTTATTAATTGACCACTCAATGGCCTTACCAATACGTTTCGCCAGATCACTCTTATCCCATTCGACCAGCAGCCCCAACGCTTTATCCAGCGCTTTCAAAGCGCCACCCACCCACGGGAATTGTGGCAACATCTTTTCAGCTAATTTTGCTGCGTTTTGCACGATAGGGCGAATCACATTACTGATAAATGGCTTCACCTTTTCCCAGACGCTCTTTACGCTTCCCACAAAGGTCTCAGCTTTCTCCGCCATCCAGGAAACAGTTTTAGCTGCGGTTTCTTTAATACCATTCCATACCCGGCTAGCAGTGCTTGTCACTGCACTTGCTACGCTGCTGCAAAAATTGCTGAAACCTGACCATAACCCCATGATTTTCTCCTTTTGTTCTTATTGGATACCTAATAATTTTTTTGCAGTGTTGACTTCACTGGCTGTATGTCCCGAATGATTGGCTATCGCTTGATGGGAGGCTAATACCTGCTCTATAGCGCTACGTAAGTGAGTGATACTAAGCTGTGCACTTTTCCCACTAAGTTCTGCCTCCAGCAGTACTTTAGGTAGTGCCAGACGCATGCAGGTACGGATCTCTCGCCCTGTCAGTCCTTCGGATAGTTCGCTTGCGGTGTTGAGAAGAGTTTCTCGCTCCTGATTGAGTGGAATTTCAGCAACCAAGAATTTGTTCCAGAGTTGATGGCGGGCTGTAAGATCAGGAAGCGTGAATTCAACGTGATAGCCAATGCGGCTACGGAAAGCTTCATCATAATTACGCGCAAAATTAGTCGCGAATACAACGATACCATCAAAGCGTTCTAGCTCAATAAGCAGCGTTGAACGCATAGCATTGACTTCATTATCAACACCTTGAGTGACAGAAGAAAGCCGTTTACCAAGTAATGTGTCGGCTTCATCGAAAAAAAGCAGTGCACCTTCCTCCTTCGCCTGTGTGAATGCGTTCTGAATATTTTTAGCTGTTTCTCCCATGAACTTACTTTCCAGTTCTGCAATACCAAGAGCAATAAAGGGCATCCGTAACTGTCCAGCCAGTGCTTCAGCACAAAGCGTTTTCCCTGTGCCGGGAGGCCCATAAAAATTTAGTATCGCTGTCGATCCCATAGGATCAACTACTGAAAAATTCCATTCCTGATAGATAGTTTTATGAAAACGCAGGCGAGCCATGCATTCATCAAGAGATGAGCGGGTGGCCTGGGATAAGATGACATCTTTATCGAGAGTAAATCTCGGGTCTGTCAGTATATTTTTTTTACCATTTTCGTCGTCATCTTGTGGAGATAACGGCTGTCTAAACGGTGCTGAATTGTTACTGTGTGTTGACATAAGATCGTCATTCATAGAGAGATATTTAAGTTCAGTTAAACTAGGGCTGTGTTGTCCCTGAAAAATTATCATATTGATAATCATGTGAAATATAACTTTAGGTGTTATCGGCCTGTGGCTTGGTCACTTGAGTAAAAAAATTTCGGAAAATGTAATACCGCAGTCAGTGCACAGTCAGCGCTATTTTTTGAACATATGAGTGCATGAAATCGTCAACTACTGGCAATGAGAAGCCGTTTCTCTCTCGTTTTGGTGAACTGAAATCTCTGGCTTGTCAGAGGTTAGCTATCTGGTTGAATGCAGTGTGGCGTTTATTTTGGACCGTCCGTTCATGGAAGATGATGGATGCTTGTTACAGTTAATTTGCGATGTATTGTCAGTTCTGGTGGGGAAAGATTTGCTGGATTACGGCTTATGGGATGAACTCAAGGTATTTTACTTCGAGGCAATACATGCTGGCAGGTGTGTCAGGGAACTACTGCTTTACGATGCAACTGGTGGGCGATATGTTGTCAGATTAACGGGCGAGACCGACGGCTTTTGCCTGCGCTTGGTTACGTTTAAGTTGTTGCTCAATTTTTTGTACAGAAGCACCGGTTTCTATCGCGGTCGAGCTGGCAACGGCACGGTAGATTTTTGCTTTGCTCACTAGAGATGATGTATGTTTGCTCATGAAAAATTCCTTATAGTTGCAGCCAGGATTTTAACTGTGAGAGGGTAGGTCGGTCCAGTAAAGCCTTCATCCGGGTGTGCAAAGGGATTTGTGAGCTAATTCGCAATTGTGCAAATTTAATCTAATCGATATGTTACGTCTTGAATGTACACAGTAATGACTTATCTTAATTTATTGCAGTTGTAAATTATTTATTGATTCTATAAGGGTTGAAAATGATTGAAAATCCTGATTTTACAAGAGAGAATTTTGAGGAGCTTCTTAGAATAAATAATGATTTAAGAAGAAAAAACAACGATCTTTTAGATGATATAAAAAATTATCGTAAAGATGCGGAAGGTTTTCTTGCGGATAAAGAAAATTTTCTCAAAGATCTTGAAATGCTTAGAGGTGAAAATAATGAACTGAAAAAAGAATTGTCAAATGATGAAAAAAAATCAAAAGTTAATCGTGGTGAAACAAAAATAAGACCTCCAGCAATAAATGCAATTTATCTTCTCAGCAAAGAACATTATCAACTTGATAGGTTTGTTGCAAAAGATTTACTTAAAAAATTAGATTCCCTCGTATCACTATATAAAATTGATTACTCTTTCGAGTTAAAGACTGTTGAGGCCTGGTGTACAGAGTTCAAAAAAATGGACGCTAAATAGTAGTCTGCTTTAACCTGAGAGTTACTTCTTAATACGCTTGTAATTCTCAGATAATGCGAAAATTTAACTTTATGGAGAGCCGTTTCTGTAATCACCATTCAATTCTTCTCCAGCATGAATCCTTCAAATATCTCTTCTGTAATATTTTCTTTCTGAGTACACATTTTCCTCTGCCATATCATAACCTCCCTTAATAAGGGAAAGTACGCACATCTCATAACTATTTGATATTAATGCGTTTTATTAGATTTTAAATTCCCTGTTCCTTAATGAGAATCGCGAGTGTTGTACATGTGTCCTAGCTCAAGCATGATAATTTCACGCTATCAACAAGGAAACTCAAATGATGCTATTTAAGTTAACGAATGAACAACGTACCAAAGTTTTACGAGATTATGGTGAAACCTGTGACCGATTAGTTCGTGAGAAAGAACGGCAATATATTACCTCTATTTCCCGCTCTACAGCGTGGAAACTGGAACAGGTTGGCAAGTTTCCACTGCGTAAGTCTATTGGTCTGAAATCCTGCGGGTGGCTGTTAAGTGATCTGCTCTATTGGATCAGTGAGCGTTAACATCAGGTGTTTTTTGCATTTATTTTTTGGGATGACCCGAGTTCATCCTGCTATTTCTGCCATTAATAGCTGAATAGCAATATGAGTGAAATCGTTTTAAACGTTAACTGAATGAGAGGTATCTATGCTGTGTGGTCGTCCTTTTCCTGTACATGTGTTCCCGCAGATCATCAGAAATGCGGTTTACGAAGTAGAACAGCATACGCAGGCTCCCCAGGCTTTGATTGCCGCATCAGTACTGGGGGGTTATTTCTCTTGCCTGCCAGAACCGGATTGATGTGTGCAGACTGAATAATCTGCGCAGCCCGGTATCGCTTTTTTTACTGACACTGGCGGAATCTGGTGAACGCAAAAGTACGGTGGACAAACTACTAATGAAGCCATTGTATCAGCTGGAAGATGAATGGTTTGAAAAATATACCCAGGATCTGATTATCTGGCGGAATGAGGAAACGGCTTTTAATGTTGAAAAGAAAGCCTTGATGTCAAAACTGAAATCAGAGATTTCCCGTAACAAAGAACATTCCACAACGAATGAACGACTGAAAGCGCTGTTGGCAACATACCCGAAAGCACCGGTCAGGTTCAGACAGATATTCAATGATGCCACACCTGCGGCGATAAAAGACTATCTCAGTGGACGCTGGCGGTCTATCGGGCTTATGTCTGATGAAGCTGGCACCATTTTTAACGGCTATGCGCTGAATGAACTGCCTTTCATCAATAAAATGTGGGATGGCGCAATGTTTCCCGTGGAAAGAAAAAGCGAACCAGATAAATTAATCAAAGATGCCAGAATGACGCTGGCACTGATGGTCCAGCCTGATGTGCTTAAAAAAGGATATCTGGAACGAAAAGGCGATACAGCGAAAGGGATCGGATTCTTCGCACGGTGCTTGATGTGTCAGCCTGGTTCAACACAGGGCTACCGGCAAATTACCAGCCCGGTTGTCTCAAGCGAGCATCTACCGGTATTTCATCTACGACTGATGGGGATCGTTAACGAGAGTATTACCAGAAATGATGAAAATGAACGTCAGTGTCTGTACTTCTCCCCTGAGGCTGAAAAACGCTGGCTCGAATTTTATAATAAAGTTGAGTCGGAAATGGGGATTCTTGGAGCACTGTCTAATTTTAAAGATTATGCCTCTAAAATGGCTGAAAATATGGCAAGAATTGCGGCATTATTGCATTACTTTAATGGTGATGAAGGTGATATATCTCTTCTGACTACGGAGGCGGCTGTGGAGATCAGTGCCTGGTATGTTGATGAGTATATTCGACTTGTTTCTAATCCCCCGAGATTTACACTGGTTAATTCAGAAGCGGATGAACTTTACTTCTGGATTAAAGAGTATTGCTGTCGGTGCTTTGTACCCTACATCAGGAAAAACACTATACTGCAATATGGACCCAGTAGGTTTCGAAATCGTAATAAACTGAATGAGTTGTTATGTGTACTATATTCTCAAAAAAGGATACTCGCTGCTAAAAAAGGAAAAACAGTATTTATAGCACCCGCTAATATCGAATTTAATATTTATAGTTAAATTAATTGCAGAGTGGATTGGTAAAGCATTGGCGTTACGCAATGTAATTTTTTTGATGAATTTAGTGTTGGATAGGTAATATATTTCTATCATCTTTAATATTATATCTATCCTAAAATCAAGTAATTCTTGTATCTATTTAAATCATTGAAAGTAAATAGTATTGTAGGAATATACATAAGGATTTAATCTATGAATTCATACCCAGGATCGCATGGTGAGCATGTACTCGCCTATAAAAAGCATATTGAACGAGTCGTCAATGATGCTGTAAGTGAATTCCCTAGAACAATGGCATTACGTATTGATGCCCATTATCCCCCTATTTTAGATAGAGGAGATACAGTTTGCTGTTTCCCAAATCTGGAGCCTGGAGCGATATCCCGTTTCCGTAATGCGTTAAATGCAATGCTGGAGGCCAATGAGAAAGCCAGAGCAGCTAACGGTAAACGAATCTATCCAAACCGTGTTCGTCACGTTTGGGTACGTGAGTTTTCCGAAGAGGGAAAATGCCACTTTCATCTTGGTCTTTTTTTTAACAAAGATGCTTATTACCATTTAGGTGATTATGAGGCTGAAAGCAATTTACGGATGATGATTGTAAGGGCATGGTACAGTGCCCTGGGGTTGGAACTGGATGATTATCCGGGATTAGTTCATTATCCTGAAAACTGTCGTTATATATTAGATGTCAATGATCTTAACTTTAAAGGGGAGTTTAACAACTTACTAAATCGTTTGGATTACTTAGCCAAGCTTGATACTAAGATATTTGGCGATGGAGATCGGAACTTCGGTTGTAGTCGAGGGTGATTATTTTTTTACGGCAATGGCCTTTCTTATGAATGGAAAGGCCTGATTTTTCAGTGTTCAATATGTAATCATCAGGAAATGATTACTTTTAATGCTCTCCAGCCATAACGATTTTTGGTTTTATCGAGTTCAACAACACGTACAACGTGTACTTTTTGGCCATCCATTCCCGCAGGCACGAGATCTTTTGGAACAAAAGTATCACCCACAAAAGCAAAACCTTTTTCTGTCACACGTAGTATATCTTCTATTTCACCGGCGTCTGTAAGAGGCTGCGCTTGAGCCGGCGCAACGGCAACAACTGACTGATCCTCTTCAGCAATTGTCAGTTGAACGTAATCACCAGGTGAGAGTGGTAATTTATCAGACCAAAGTTTCATTCTGACTGACAGACTTTGATTTCTGCTCACCCAGGCATGGAAACCACGATTACCAGCATGGATATTCTGAACTAAAGCCAGCTTCTGGACGCGTTCACCAAAAAGATAATCTGCCGCATTCTGAGAACGCTGCAGTATAAATGAGGTAAGTAGCTCAGTATTTACCTGGTGATTATACCAGGGTTGGTTGAGTAGTTGTTCAAGATCAGTTTTTATCTGCCAACCGTTATGCAAATAACAATTAACAGCCCTATGCACACAGATTGATGCTTCGTTATGAAGACCTTCAGCTGCTAACAGTACAGCGAATCCCTTTAGAGTCGGAAGCGCCAGAGCATCATCGTGGGCACAACTCAAAGCTTTAGCAAACAAGGTAATAGCAGCTTGAGGATCTTTCTGGCGGTAAGTGGTCGCTAGTGCCCCCCACGCCCAGGCTTCATTCTGTTTTTTACGCAGCACTGCCAGTATTCGTTTTCGCGCCTCTTCGTAGCGTTTTGCAACAATAAGGCATCGCGCTTCGTCATAATCAAGCCAGATTAATTGTTGGGTATCTTTAACTTCATGGCGCGTTAGTGTCAGCAAAGTGATCAGGTCATCCACAGATAGATGACGCAATGTAGTCTGGCTACTCCAGGTTTTCGCAAGCTTGCGGGTAAATTTCAGCATCAAGCTAGGAGATTCGCCTTTCTCCGTAATAAACGGCTGTTTGTCTTCCGGACTGAATAGGGTTTTCGCATGTTTGGCCAGTAGCAGCATCAATTTGGGGAAGTGCTCCAAATTAGCCTGAAAGATAAGTAGCAGGCTGCGATACTCGAAACCACTGTCCGGTAAATCAAGCCAGATTATCCAGTCCAATAAAAAGTCGATTCGTTCGGCTTCTTGTCGCGTAGGTGTAAACTCACTTTTCCCTGCTGCGGCTCGCGCTTTAATAGTATCCCGTACTTCTTTTAAATATGCATAACATACCCAGAAGAAAGCCCCTTTAAGAAAACTATCACTTGGGTCTTGCTGCACTGTTGTACAACCTAGTTCCCAGGCCGCATCCAGTTCACCACTTTTTCTCAAACGGTTGATTTGTTGGAAAACTTGCTCAGCCATCGATGAAATCCACCTTAAATTGTGCACTTACAGCTTTAGAGTCAGCTTGGATCAGATAAATATTACTGATAACGCCTTTTCGAGAAATACTGCTCACAGAAGGTATATTAATATCCAGTTTTATTTTGCCTGTGGAATGCTCTGCAATAGCGAAAACCTTGTATGGTTTCTCATCGATGTCAATTATTCGCCATCCCTTTTTGGCAACTAGGGTATCGATAAAATGCATAGCTATACGGATGTTATCATCGAGCCAAACTACTGGTGTATTGAGTAGTTGTCTTAACTCTTGTTCCAGTTGAGCATTGCCACTTAGCCCCTGGTATTTCCCAATAGTTACCTCAAATTTACCGTTATAATCGAAGTCTAGTGTTGCTTCACCGCATTCGTTATTAAGGAAATAGCGCTCTTTATAGGGATGCTGGTGTATTGAACTTATACGCCACGCGCTATGGTAAAGAGCGTCACTTATAGCCAGTAGTAGTGCAAATAACTCAGGTGTTTTCGGGTTGAATCCTGCGGGTAGCTCTCTGTTTAGCTCGTTCTCTGTAGGTAATCTGTTTTTAGCAAAGTGAAAACGCTGTTTTACAACCAATGGTACTGTTCTGATAGAGGATAAATGCCATTCAGTTTTTGATAGCGGATTAAGCGTAGGATAGTTAAGTATATCCAGCGTATGCATGGTTCGTGTTGTGGCAGTATAAAGCCAACGGAAATAACTATCGGTAGCCGGGTTGTCAGTATCATGGGCAGCACTCGCTTCCAGAATCACTCTCTTAAATGGAGGATGTGACTGCGCCCGATGCACAGTGAGTGCCCAGGCGTAGCGAAGTCGAGCGGCGTAGGTAAATTTACTATTGAGAATCAACTGACTGTGCTTTTTTTGATACTCTTCGCGTGCTGCCTTGTATTCCGAGCTTTTTTTATCCATCCCTTCCAAGGAAGATTTCGACTCCTTAAGCTGCTCATCTGCCTCTACTCGAGCCCAAATTCGTAGTGCCAGCAGTTTGTCAGTATCAAGTTCAGGTTTAAGCGAAGTCAAAAACTCCGGTATGTAGAGTACGGTGGAAGTAGTGTCATTGCTTTGGAGTGTAACGTGGGCAAATTCAACGGTCGTGGGTTTATCTCGGCCTTTAAGCGTAATGCTTTTACTGAAGAAACCTCTGGCTGCTTGAGTTACTCTTGCGAATTGTCCTGCATGTAGCGGCATGTGTCCACTCAGCGCATCACCATCATGATCAAAACTAAAGGTTTTGTTATAAATTTCAATACGGTCCCCTACTACTAAATGACCCGGCACTCGTGCCTGTAAATACCTGCTTCGGATACCACAATTTACGGCTTGAGCCCGTTCGTTAGTTGCACAGAGATAAATGCACTCACTGCCTGGAGATATAAGGTCTTCGGCAATCTTAGCTGTCTGCTCTCCCTTGGATATAGTACGGAAGGCTTGCTGTTGGCAAATGGGTAATTGAATGAATTTTTTTGCAGCGAGTTGACCAACTAATTCGCTCTGAAAATCGAGCTGTTCATGCTGTGCTTCCCTACGACTATCCTGTGATTTTAATTCAACCTTAAGGAAAGCAATCTGTTGCTCTTGGAATATCTGGCATTCCAACAGACTTTTTTCTTTGGCGCTTCGCCTTAGTTGATATGGGTCGCCAAGTAATAATATTTTAGGGAGTGATTGCGGTGGATCATCCTGATTTTCACCTTTCAGCAGCAGCAATAAATCGCTTAGAACATGACCACTACCGTAAAGTGCTGTCTCTGAAGCAAAGAAATCATTTCCGAGTAAATGTGCATCGAAAATAACTAACAAGGACTCTTGTGGTGCTTTAAAAACATCATGATCCTGACAGCTAACCGGGTGCCACGGCTTATCTTCTTTTATATCCTGAGGATGATGGCTGTAGAGCCAGCTATAGATACTGGTAACTTCTTCTATCTGGCCATTAACATGCAGCCTGGCAGTTCGAGCATTAGGAGCCAAATAACGCCGAGTGGCTATAGTTTTTGGCATTTGTGACAGCAGCGCCTGCAGCACCTTACTTTTTCCTGTTCTATATGCGCCTGTAAGGGCGAAGACCGGACAGGCGCTATCACAGAACCATTCATTGATCGCTGTGAGCGCCTTACTCTGCTCTATATTGAGCGATATTGATGGCGAGTTTGTGCAAATATAGCCAGGGAAATCCATTGGTTGGATGCTCCATCAGATTATCAGAGATGCAAAAAGAATCCACGATAGTGGGCATAGTGTCAAACTAGCTTGTGGAAGTTTAACAAGCCCTCTACTCGATGTAATGTGCATCGAATACCTTTAACATCTCTTGCTGGTGTTGAGATATTTGCTCTTCTCCCCAAGCTTCATCGGCAGCCTGGCGAGTCTCAAAAATTGCTTTGAGCTTCAGTGAATCAAACACCGGCTTAGCATCAAAATCGATTTTTTTCTTGCCGACAGCTTGGTTACTGTAAGCAGAGTTTTCACCTGGGCTTAAAAGCACAAGATTTCCAAAACTATCCAGACTCTCTTTATCTAAATAGCGCTGGTACTCTTCTTGCTGCGGATAAACATGCTCAACCGAATTTTTTGCGGTAATACGGTATTTTTTAAACCTGGGATTATCTTTCCACTCTGATTGGTATTTTTTCCATAGAAGAAACTCTAATTTTTGGAACCAATAATGTTCAAAACGCGTGCCATGATTTTCAGAAAAATACATACGTATTTCTGCCCATTTTCTCAGTGACGCATTTTCCGATTTTGCCTGTTTAAAACTAACACTTTTCTGCGTTTCATTATCGGCGGCCATAGACAACTCGTTGTCAATCTTTTCTAAAAGAGCTAGAACCTGTTGTTCGTTATCACCGGGTTGTTCTAATAGCTTCCCGAGGAAGGGAGTTAGCCAATATTGCGCGCTACGCTCACCGGTAAATAGGCGTACACTCTGTAACAGAGTTAATGCATTTATCTCTTTCTGAGTGCGATTGATATACCAATGATTACCGGAACGGCTACGTGACACATATGTTAGTCGAAGCTCTTCATTTTCCTTATCTTGCTCCATCCACTTGATGACCCAGCGGTCGAACTGATAACGAGTTTTCCACAACAACTCAAAAAAGCTCTTAATTTCTTGTTCTTCGGCAGAGCAGAGATGAGAGAAAATTTCTAACAGCTTATCGGTATGTAGCCGGGTAGAAATATCGGGTTGTCCATGCCTGGCAAGATGAATTCGATAGACATGGATCAGCAATAACGGAAATGAAATTATTGAACGGCAGTACACACCATCCTTGTTTTGAAGAGATAACTCCTGTTTTTCTGTTTCGAGCTCTTCATGGACCTGAGAAAATAGTTCGCTGATATTCATCGCTACAACTGAGTGAGTTTCTTCTTTTGCGTAAACGTTTAGAGTAGGTGGTACAACTGCCAATTGTTCATCAGTGATGGAATCCCAGTCAGCTTCAGTGAAAGTCTGCCTAGCATTTCTCTCAAAAAAGTTTTCCAAATGCTGGCAGGTTTGCCAGATAGCATCATACAAGGCTTTGTTGGATTTTATTTTTTTTAAAAGCCGAGATTTTAAAATATCAGATGCTTCCAACTGAACGCCAGCTGTATTCATTGTTGAAAAAAGAAGATTTAAATCCATTGACCGAGGGACACAGTTATTAACCCACTGAACATTATTGAATATATAATCAGCAAGTTCAGTTGCTTGGTATTTTAACGCATAGACTTTTTTTATAAGAACAGATAAGGCTGCATCTAAATGGGTTAGATAGGGATCATTCTTTATGTCGTTAGCTGAAGGGAGTTGATACTGTTCTAACCCTGCAAGTCCCCCTAAAAGGTTCTGAACCTGGTGTCGGATAGTAAACTGTAGACGTGGTTGCTTACCGAGTACTGCTATATTACTTAATGGAGCATTGATACCAGCTTTACGGAATGCCAAAGCAATTAGTACCAGTGTGGTAGTTCTTTGTTGTCCATCAATTAATTCAAGGGTTCGGCTATTTTCTGTTGGTTTTTGCTCTGCGGTTAATACTGTACCGATAAAGTATAATCGTTCCTTTGCTTGCCAGGCTTTTTCAATATCCTCAAATAGTTTGAGCACATCGCTGTCTGGCCATACATAGGGTCGTTGATAGCTAGGGATCACAAATTGATAATTCCTCTCTGCAATGTTTTGTAATGTCATCAATTCAGAGTTAACTTTTTGTAGATTTGTCATTTTTCTCAATCCTGATGTGACAAGTTTATTATTTTATTTTGCAGAGTATATTGATATTCATTAGCCAATGATTGTGCGGGGGCGTCATGACTTACTTTAATATCAAAGTAACGCAACACTTGGTAAATAAATCGTTTTTTGACACTATTATCATCAGGTCCTATATTCTTAATGTCAATGTCAATGTCAAAAGTATAGTTATTCAACCATTGAAAACACATCTCAGGGGTATAGCTAGTAGCAATCCAGTCCAGTACAGGGGCCCTATCTAATAATGTGTTTAATGTTGACTCTTTAACTGTTTTTTCATTGGTCACCCGTGGTGAATATATCACCATAAATAATTTCTTTAATGCCGTGGTTAAATTTTTTTCGCCAAATTGGCTGATGTATAACATTAAGGCAGTATCAAGTAACTCTTTTAAGTATTGGCAGCCTTCGAGAGGTATAATTAGTTCTTGGTAACACTGCAGGAAATTTTTATGCTCAGGTGTAATAGCAAATTCTGGCTCCATATCAGGAGACATAAAATGGTTATGAATCCTATGAAAGTAGGTGAGGTAGTGAATAGCATTAATCCCTGCATTGAGGGGTTGACGTAATTCATAACCTTCTGGGGCTTGCTCAACTAAATAGTGACCCTGGCTTGAGTTATTTGTTCGGTGACTTACAGAACGTCCATATGCAATATCTGGCCCTGTAGTTGTCATTTCTCCAAATTCTGTTACTACAGCATTTCGCACAAGCAAAGGTTTTCGATGGCTTGGTACATCACGCTTTTGTAACGTATTGCAATACCTTCCCCGAAGTAAAAAACTAATTAGAAGGTTGAGATCTCCTAATGATTCCCAACGTCGGGCGTAATGATTTTGCTGTTGGTGTTCAATACTACGTAAATGATGTGCTTTTATAATATCAGGACCTGTAAGGCGAACCCCACCCGTATTCTGTGTCTCAAAAAATCGATATGCCTCATCCTCAGAATCAGTCACTACTAGAGTAAAGTTTACGTCAGTGGGTGAAAATGTTGGCTCTGATGTCTCTTTAAGCACTTTCAACAACCATTTAAGATTGCTTCGGATTTGATGATGAGACTGTGGCGAATTGTAGGATACATTATTTACATACTTTGATATTGGGTGGGGACTCAATATCGCATCAATCAGTGCTAATGAGGTTAGTCGTTGCTGGCCATCAATAATATTTAATATCCCGGATGGATCTTTATGCAGTATTATGCTGCCAAGATACCAGGCATTTTTTTGATGGTTTTTTTTATAATTAAGATAGTCTTTCCACAACTTATCCAGTTGTGACTCTCCCCAACAATAGGGGCGCTGGTATTCTGGAATAGCTAAGCTCCCTGTAATTAGTTCTCCTTCCGTTGGTGTAATCACCTCGCCAGATAAGAGCTGGGCTAAATTACAACTTGCTACCACCACCGACATAAAACATACCTCATAAAAATTATGCTAAAGGCCCTATGAGAGGCCATACAGTTTTTAAAACCCACGCATCCCATTGATAAACGTTTCAATCACATCACGCACACGGTCGTAGACTCGAGCTCGCACGTTCTTGCGTTCCAGAATCTTCGGCGTCCAGGTTAGCGTTTCTGCCACTTCATCCTCTCGCGGCATCACGTCGGTAAAGAGGTAGTTATCCAGTAAGTCGGTCAGTTTGATGGAATCGAGTCGCTCTTCGCTGCATAGGGCAGCCAGCGCCTTACCTTTTTCCTGTTCGACATAAGCTTCAAATACCTGAGTGATATCTTCGTCATGCGAGGCATGCAGCAGACTTTTTTCAATAAAGTTATCGATAAGCTCACGTTTGCTACGCAGCGTCACGTCGCTGTCGACAATATCCATGATCTTTTTCTTCTGCTCCTGCTGCTCTTTTGGCGGCATAGCCTGAATGCCAGCCAGTAGACGCAAAATGTAGCCAACGTTAATTTCGTCGCGATGAATCAGCGAGACTTCAAAATCTACGTCTTCAAGAATCGAGACTTTCTCCTTGCTGGAGTGTTTTTTCACCTTGTCGTGGATATCGAGGTACTTACTGGTGAAATCCGCCAGCGTTTGGTCCGACAGCGGTTTAGCCGCATCATCAAAATCGGCAAAGCTTTCGAGAATGTTTTTCAAACGCATCACATCGCGGAATGCCGTTACAAACGCCAGCTGTGCTTCCTCATCTGGCAAATCGTCCACGCTTTCCACCGATGGCGTCAGTGTTAACAAACGATCGACGGCTTCTTGATAATCACCGAAGTACTCATCAAAGGGTTTCACCAGAACCGTGGAGGAAGCATCTTTGTTCGAGAACAGGGCAATAGCATCGTCGGTCGCTTTCTTAAGATTACGGAAGCAGACGATATTCCCGTGGCTTTTCTTCTCGTTGAGGATGCGGTTGGTGCGGGAAAACGCCTGCACCAGGCCGTGAAAACGCAGGTTTTTATCGACGTAGAGCGTGTTCAGCGCCGGGCTGTCGAAGCCGGTGAGGAACATATTCACCACCAGCAGAATATCGATGCCTTTCTCTTTGGTACGCTGGGCAATATTTTTGTAGTAATTGTAAAAGCTCTTTGAGTCATTGGCCGAGTAGCTGGTGCCATACAGCTCGTTATAATCCTCGATAAAGCTATCCAGATGATCGCGACTTGAAGTGTCAACTTTCGCCCCCTGCGGCAGGCTAATATCCTCTTCATCCAGGAGGCCGTTTACCGTCTCTTTATCACTTTTGTCCGCTTCATTGGCGGCGTAGGTGAAGATGGTGGCAATCTTTAACGGCTTGTAGTTGGCATCCGCCGCCTGCAGTGCGGCCTGCTTTTCTTTAAAGAGTTTGTAGTAGGTGATCAGCATATCAACTGACCCGACGCAGAACATCGCGGTGAACTCGCGATTGCGGGTCTTGGCGTTATGGTGGGCAAGGATGTAGTCGGTCACTTTGCCCAACCGGATGTCGCTTTCCATTACCTCTTTGGTGTCGATATCCTCCACATTGATATCGATCTCATTGCTGCTTTCTTTGCGCTTGTAAGTACCGACATATTCCACGGCAAAGCGCAGAACGTTTTCATCCCGGATGGCGTCGACAATCACGTATTTATGCAAGCATTTATCGAACAACAGTTCGGTGGTCTGTTTGACACCGTTGGTGATATTGACGTTATCGGCAAAGATTGGCGTCCCGGTAAAACCAAACAGCTGAGCGTTCTCGAAGAAGTTCACAATCGCTTTATGCGTATCACCGAACTGGCTGCGGTGGCATTCATCGAAGATAAAGACGATGCGCTCTTTGCGCAGGTGTGCGAGCTGCGCTTTATACCCTTCATGGGTGATGGCGTTATTCAGCTTCTGAATGGTGGTCAGCGTCAGTTTAGTGCTGCTTTGTTTCAGATGCTTAATCAGCGTACCGGTGTTGTTAGTAGTGTCCACGCTGTCTTTTGCAAAGCCGTTGAACTCTTTCGCTGTCTGATAATCCAGATCCCGGCGATCGACCACAAAAATGACCCGATCCACTTCTGGCATTTCCATGATCACCTGACTGGCTTTGAACGAGGTCAGCGTTTTACCGGAGCCGGTGGTGTGCCAGATATAGCCGTTCTCCGGCCGTCCCTGCTTGTGGAGATTGTCCTTCACATGGTGGATCATCGCCTCACAGGCGTAAAACTGATAGGGGCGCATCACCATCAGGCACTTACGGGTTTCGTTCAGCACTGTGTAGTGAGTGATCATTTTGGCGATGTGACACACTTTCAGAAATGCGTCGGTGAATTTCTCCAGCGCTTTAAGCGGATTATTCTTTTCATCGGTCCAGAAGAAGGTCTGCTCAAAATGGTTGGCGCGGTTGTTGGCGTAATATTTGGTATCCACACCGTTACTGATAATAAAGATCTGCACATACTGGAACAGGCCGCTGCCGACCCAGAACGCATCCCGATGGTAACGATCGATCTGGTTAAAGGCCTCTTTCAGTCCCAGGCCGCGACGCTTAAGCTCGATCTGCACCAGCGGCAGGCCATTGATCAGCAGCGTGACGTCGAAGCGGGTTTTACGCGTATTTTGCTCGGCATTGAATTGCTTCACCTGGCTCGTCACCTGAAACTCGTTCTGGCACCACTCCTCTTTATTGATAAAGCTGAGCCACTTCTCGGTGCCATCATCGCGCAACAACTGGTAGCGATCGCGCAGGATCTTAGCGCGATCGATAACTTCATTGCCTTTTGTCAGGTGCAAAAAAATACGGTTAAATTCGCTGTCCGTGAGTGGGGCAGATTCCAGTCGGTTATGGATTTCAATCTGCTTGCGCAGATTGGCTTTCATACTGGTTTCGTCGGTGACATTCACCCGTTCGTAGTGCATGCCCACCAGCTGTTCCACCAGTTGCGTCTCTAACTCGTATTCGCTTTGCGTTGCCATCAGTGTGTCGTGCCTTTTATTATTTTGCTGTCCCGGAGTTGGTCGAGCCGGGAGATTTTTATACAAACATTTGCTGGAGCAGGCCTTGCTTCCAGGTTTTTAACTTGTCCAGTTCTGCTTTTTTGACGGCGATTTTATTGTCAAGGGCAGAGAGGAAGTTGGCGATTTTGGTTTGCTCTTTTTTGGTCGGTATAAAAGACAAATACAGTTCAATATCTTTATTTGATATGTTCGGTTGAGCACTTGCAGTTGGTATAGATTTTATATAATTAATAAATTCCATTGTTGACATATAGTAATAATAGAAGCTTAATATATCGGTAGTGTTATCCAATAGCCTAAATGTCGCGACGCGTTGATTTAAAAAAGCACTCTCGCATTTAATTAAACCCATTTTCCCAAATGTTGCCCCAGACAAGGCCATCACAAAATCACCTTTATTAACCTGGTAGCGAATCGCTGGAGTCTCAGTAGAAAATACCCCTGAGAATGCTGATAGATCAATTTCTTCCGAAATATCACCAATACGGAGCACCTTTGTACTAGCCATCTCACTAAAAAGTTGGCTTTTAAATGCAAACCCTCCCTGCACTTTTATCCTTTCAGATAATAAAGACTCTTCCCATTCTGGAAACTCCTCACCGTATTCATCCTTAAACCGCACTTCCTGACTAAAAATCTTCTGCATTATGCCTTTTTTGTACTGGCACAGCAGGTCGTACTGCTTGTTCAGTAACGTAATTTTTTCGTCAACAGAGGACAGGAAATCGGCGATTATGGTTTGTTCTTCCTTGCAAGGGAAAGCTAACATTATTTGAAAAACATCTTTTTTAGTGATGTTTTTCATGCTGTTACTTGTCCCTGATGCTTGCTCCTTAAGTAAATACCTACCTTTATCTGAACTCAAGAAGCTAGCTAACCATTTAATATTACAAATATTATCATTTACTTTAACTTGCCATAATCGATCTGGAACAAAAGTATTTTTAGGAGCATCTTTAATATAAGCATTAGCTCCAACCAATGCTGGGGTATTCATCCTACTGATTAAAATACTATTACTCAATAGAATTTCTTTTAATCTAGAAATCTCATCCTTTACAACTTTTTTTCTTTCTCTTTCATCAAAATACCCAAATGATACACAGCTTGTTTTAAGAATCGAATATTCATTATCGTCGGGTAGTTCGTCTATAGAGTTAACAGACACTCCAGCATCCAAAGATACAATTAATTGACTGAGATAAGCCGAACTCCAAGTATCTTTGAACGATGTAAATCTTAGCTTCGGCACCATCACTTATTCCCCTCAATGATAATAAACGGTGCCTTAATCCCTAGTTCCTTACAGAACCCAGCAATGGTCTTATCAATCTCTGCCATTTTCCCTTCAAGATCGCGGATTTCCTGCGCTACGGCGTTGAGATCAATCTCTTCTTCCACCTCAAAAGTATCAACATAGCGCGGAATATTGAGGTTGTAATCGTTGCTACGTATCTCTTCCAGCGTTGCGATATGGCTGTACTTCTCGACTGCTTTCCAGTCGTTATAGGTATCGGCAATCTTGTCGATATGTTCCGGCAACAGGCGGTTCTGAGTTTTCACCTTTTCAAAGTCATTGCTGGCATCGATAAACAGAATGCTGTCGTTGTGCTTACGGCATTTGCGCAGCACCAGCACACAGGTCGGAATGCTGGTCCCGTAGAAAATATTGGCAGGCAGGCCGATCACCGCATCGATGCAGTTCAACGTATCAATCATAAACTGACGGATATGGCCTTCGGCGGCTCCACGGAACAGCACGCCGTGCGGCAGAACCACCGCCATGGTGCCGTCATCTTCCAGGTGATGGAACATATGCTGTACAAACGCCATATCCGCTTTGCTGGACGGGGCCAGTTTACCGTACTGGGCGAAGCGGTCATCGTTCATAAATAGCGGGCTGGCGCTCCACTTGGCGGAAAACGGGGGGTTAGCAACGATGGCGTCAAATTTCAGATGCGTATGCTGCGGGTGCTCCAGCGTGTCTTCCTGAATGATTTCAAAATCTGCATAGTGAACCCCGTGCAGGATCATGTTCATACGCGCCAGGTTATAGGTGGTTCGATTCATTTCTTGGCCGTAGATTTTACCCACCGACGAGGCTTCGCGTTTCACGCGCAATAACAAAGAGCCAGAGCCACAGGTCGGGTCATATACGTTTTTCAGCTTCAGCTTGTGAGTGGTGACGATTTTAGCCAGAAGAGTGGAAACCGGCTGCGGAGTATAGAACTCACCGGCTTTTTTACCTGCGCCTGAGGCGAACTGGCCGATCAGATATTCGTAGGCGTCGCCCAGAATATCGGAGCTGGCTTCACTCAGATTAAAGCTCAACTTGTCGAGTTCAGTGATCACTTTACCAATCAGCTCATTTTTCGCTTTTGCTGTACTGCCAAGCTTGCTAGAGCCTAAATCAAGATCTTCAAACAAGTTGCTGAAGTCATCCGCGGAGTCGGTGCCCAGCGTGCTTTGTTCAATGCTGCGTAGGGTAGTGGCGAGGTCTTCCAGAATAAAGCCGGTGCCTGCACCTTTGGGATCTTTAGCAACTCGTTCTGCCATAGTGTGAAACAGATCGGTTGGCGGCAAAAAGTAGCCTAAGGACGGGATACTATCCTCTTTTACTGCGTCAACAATGTCCTGATACGCTGGATGTTCAGGAGTCAGCTCGTTGTACTGAATGCCATCTTCCGCCAAAATTTTGTTAGCGTAAGCAACGAATTTTTCAGAAAGATATTTGTAGAAAATAAAGCCTAAGCAGTAGTCGCGGAATTCATCGGCATTCATCTTACCGCGCAGGGTATCGGCGATATTCCACAGGCGGCCTTGCAGTTCACTTAAATTTTGCGCTTCAATCTGGGGAGACATAGTTCTTCCTGTTGTTTTTCTTCGTCACAAAGAGGTGACGTAATAAGTCAAATCATACCACTGAGCAAGCTCAAGATCTGTTGTTCACGCAGGGCGGCAATTCGCTGCTGATAAAAGCGTTTTTCTCGCGCCGCCAGATAGAGCCCCCCCATCGCTTTTTGCTGTGCAAGTAGCGGGAAGGTAACGGTAAAATTTTTCAGTTCATTCACAGCGATACGTTGTACGACGGTAGAACCTTGGGTGGCCTGGATCCGTTGGCGTCTCCCCTCAGGGCTTTCATTGAAATGCCAGAGAAACCACGTTGCATCAATCTGGTTGGCATCCACATCCACTTTGACGTAGTTATTACCTAAGATACGCCCGGCATTTTTGGCACTCACACGAACAGCCTTGCCGTGGTTCAGGCTGATGACAACATCTTCTTTCTGCGTAAGCACAACATCCTGATGTGTTTTAACCCACAGTTCTTTCTCTGCTGACACAAGAGCTGACTGCCAGTCATCGACCAGAAACTGTTCGGTCGCATAGAAACGAAATGCGGGCCCATCTGCACTTTGCTGGATACGGCTGATGTGCGAGCCTGCCGTAAATTGGGCGATATCTTTGTAGCTTCGCGTCATCCTGTAATCCGAATAAATTTAAATTACACTGTCATTGAGTTGCCAATCATAAACCTGATGAATTATTTCTATCAAGGAATTTAAATTTATTACTCATGCGGGCGATCAATGTTTTTGTGACTCAGATAACGTTTTATAGAAGCTAAAGTTAAGGTTTTTCCTATAATGAGCGGGCGGTTTTTCGTTGCTGGTGATTTTCCCCCTGCAAATGTCTTTTTCTTCACTCAAGGTGTGTAGATGTTTTCGCTGACCTCGTTCCTCGACACGTTAACCTCTGTTAATCCAGAAAATGTGCCGAAATATGTCGCTCTTGTTGTCGCGGTTCTGTTGGTGTGCTTCATTGCCCGCTATGCCATTCCTTCTTTAGTGATTTCAGCCCGCTTTAAGAAGAAAGCGAAAGAAATTCAACTGATTGCAAAAGATAAACCGGCTCAGCAACTGGAAAAACTGGATGCTTTATTTTCCGGAAAGTTTTTTGCGCATCCCTGGAGTGAATTTAAAGAGTCCCTGCATCGGCAGTTTGAGTTAGACGAAGACGGCGGTCAGAAACGGATCCACAGTATTCGTTCTACCGCTCCGGCTTCAGCCTGGTTCTCTGAACCCTTGCTGGTAGAGATTCCACTCTATACGGAAGCCTTTAAGCATTTGCCCGGTATCCTGACTGGGATTGGGATAATCGGGACCTTCTCAGGACTGATGATCGGTTTGCACCACTTTGACCCCAGCACGCCAGAACAAGTGAGCGCCAGCGTAGCTAACCTTTTACGTGATGTCCTTTACGCGTTTTTAGGTTCCGCCTTTGCCATTGCTTTCTCCATCCTGGTCACCATGTTTGAAAAATGGCGGCTGGCGAGATGCTATAAAAATCTTGAGTCGTTGACAGCCAGCATCGACCAGCTTTTTGAAGGTGGCGTCGGTGAAGATTACCTTTCGCAGCTTCTCTCCAGCACCAAAGAAAACACCACACATGCCAAACAACTGAAAGATGGTCTGGTCAGCGATTTAAGAGAGATGCTGCAGAACCTGGTGGACAGCCAGGTACGAGAAAATCAGAAACTGGCAGAGACGTTGTCTTCCACCTATCGGGAATCAGGCCAGCAGATTGCGGAGCAGGTTAGCGGCGCTATTGAAACCAGTCTGAAAAGCCCGTTGGACAAAATTGCGGGCGTGGTGCAAACCGCCTCCGGCGATCAGAGCCATCGAGTGCAGTCGATGCTTGAGAACGTCCTTACTGCTTTTATGAACAAAATGGATCACACGTTTGGTCAGCAGTTCACCACGATGCAGGAGATGATGGGCCGTTCCGTGGAGGCGATCCAGAGCATGCAAAGCGGTTTCTCTACCCTGCTGCAGGATATGCGTCAGGCTGGGGATGATTCACGCCAGGGCAGCGCCCAACTGATCTCTCAGTTACTCAGCGAAATGAAAAGCGGCCAGCAAGAGATGCAGGCAGGTATGAATGACATGCTGCGTAGCCTGCAGGAGTCTGTAGCTCGCATTGGCGCAGAAGGTGAAGGGGCTGGCGAACGCATGGCCCAACAGCTGGAAAAAATCTTTGCCGACAGTGAAGCGCGTGAAAAAGCGATGGCGGAACAGATGCGTGCCTTTATTGAAGCCATTCAGTCCAGTGTTCAGCAGGGACAAAATGAAACCATGGAGAAAATGGCGGCCTCTGTGGATACGCTTGGCAGCCATATGGCAACCTTGTTCGCACAGCTGGAAAATGGTCAGCAGCAACTCAATCAGCAGCAAAACCAGGCGCAAAATCTGTTGATGAGCAATATGAGCAAAGGTGTTGAAGATCTGACGCAAAACCTGGCCGGTGTATTCAGTCAACTTGAGTCCGGACAAAAACAGATGAGCCAGACTCAGGAAGAGGGACAGCGCGTTCTGCACGAAGAGACTCAACAGCTCTTAGCCCGTAGCGAAGCTCGTGAACAGGCGGCCGCCGAACAACAGCAAGATTTTATGGCTGCTCTGCAACAAACTATGCACTCCGGTCAGGATGCCCTGCGTGAGAAAATGACCAGCGGCATCGATCAGTTGGGTAGCCAATTGGGAACCCTGTTTGGGCAACTGGAGGAAGGTCAGAAATCCCTTAGCCAGCAGCAGCAATCGGCTCAGAATGCTCTGCAACAGGAAGCTCAGCGAATCATCGGCCAACTTGAGAGTCAGGTTCAGGAGCTGATGCAAATGCTGCGTGAACAGCAATCCGCATCAGGTGATTTACTGCAACGGATGGCGCAAAACACGACGCGTCACCTGGAAGAAATTCAGACTGGAGCCGATAAAATGCGGGTAGCAGCCGATCGCTTTGAAACAGCGGGGAATCGTGTCGCCGAAGCTAATAATCTGACTGCAGAAGTTCTGAATGGCACTCAGCAAGCAGGTAGAACCCTTTCCAGTGCCAGCGCTGAGCTGGGCGCATTGATCGCCGATTATCGCAACACCCGTGAGGTTGTGGCTAACGCCATCAGCGCACTAGAAACGCTGATCAATAGCAGCCACGATGAGCAAACATCCCGCAGCCGGTTTGTTGAGGATCTGAAGTCGTATTCCGAGCGCCTGCAACAATATAACCGTGAAGCCCAGGAATTCCTCCACAACGTCGCTGAGGTGATGGGCACCAGCTTTGAGTCCTTCACCACCGGAGTAGAAAGTGGTCTGAACCGTTCGCTCCAGGAGATGGATACACAACTGACAAAAGCGGCTGGCGCCTTAAGTTCTTCTGTTGAAATCATCGGTGAAAGCGTGGATACGCTGGAAACTGTGCTCCGTAGTCGTCGCGCGTAAGGAACAGGCTGATGTTTAACCGGGCATTCAATAGCAGGCAGCGTCGTAGTGATGAAGCGGAAAAACCATTCTGGATTTCCTATGCCGACCTGATGACCGCCATGATGGTGCTATTTTTGGTCGTCATGGTGGCATCGCTTAGCTCCGTCACGCAGAGGATCCAGCAGGCTGAAGCAGGGGAAAAGTCCCGAGGGCATGATATCGCCCGTCTGTGTGAACGACTTGAGCTGCAGGCAAAGAATCTGAATAAAACGATACATGTCGATTGCCACGATAACCGTATAAGTTTTGGCGAAGCAGGGCGTTTTGAACATAACCGCTTTTCGCTCACCCCAGAAGGGCAGCAGGCTTTGCAGGATGTAGTGCCGTTGGTCCTGGATGCGGCAAATAGCGACGAAGGTAAGAAATGGTTTAAACAGATCGTTATTGAAGGGTTTACTGACACGGATGGTTCGTATCTCTACAACCTGCATCTCTCTCTTCAGCGCTCGGAATGGGTGATGTGCAGTCTGCTGGATAGCAGAAGTGCGCTGCAGCAAAGAATTACTGCAGATCAGCAAATCCAGATTCGGAAATTATTTTTGGCGGGTGGCGTGTCATTCAACAATGCGAAAGAGAGTAAAGAAGCCAGCCGTCGTGTCGAATTACGCATGCAGTTCTTTGGCCTGAAAGATAAGAAACAGGACGAGAGTATGGACGTCGTCCCCGGTATTAGTCAGGAAACCTGCCAACTGGGTGCAGTGCAATGACGTCCGCGATAGAGAAGCTAAAATCACGCCTTCTTCCTTACCGGGAAAAGAGTGTAGATCCGGTTGTGGGTCACCCGTTTACCTATCTACAACGCGTCATCAGCCAACTTGAAAGAAAGGTAGATGCTCGCGCAGTACAGATGGTGCCTCCTGCGGAGAAACGCAGGCAGGCAATTTCCCGATTGCGTTCGGGGGAAACACCACAGCCATCTGAATGGAAGATGATCTTTTTTGGCCTCAATGACGTTGCAGAAGGTGATTTGTTTGATACTGCACTCATTGATGATGCGGCAAACTTTGCCAAAATCTCGGCTGAAATTCAGAGCAAAATTGCACAACAACGATTAACGCGTAGGGAATGGCTGGCGTTATGCACCAGCTACTTTGGGCATGTCAGCGATACCCCTGAAGAAAATCCGCAGTGGCTTCAGTTACGCATGCAGATTGCCGCCGGGTTTGAACAGCTAAAAGAGGGTTCGCCTCGTCCGTTGTCATGGATGACGGTAATCGACACCTATGGGGATATTTTTACCGACAATGCGGGCTTTCTTCTTGGGCAACAGCTCGGCCGTGGGGAAATAACCGATATCTCCGTGCTGGAAAAAGTGGCACAGATCCCCCAGACCAGTTGGCTATGGCACAAAATTGTTAACCATCTGGTGAGCGAGATTTTTCGTCAGACTGACGATGAGTTTGAACAAAAAATTAATGAACTGATCGCCTTGAGCCGTCAACTTTCTCGTTTTAAAGATAATATCCTGGCCGCAGCACTTACCCGTTATTACCAGTCAATATTTAAACACCGGACTCACCTTGAACTTAAGCTGTTAGCCCTGGAGTATTGGGGAAATCCTCAGTTAACTAGCCGCAATAAAGGCTGGCAGGTTCATGTCGATAACGCGGTGCTGCTTATGGTACAGGGGTGGTTCGCTAAAGATGACCTGAAACTGTTCTTTGAGTTGCTTAAAGGTAATCGGGATGTCGATCAGGCTCGTCTGTTCTACTGGCTACGATTTGCTAATCAGATGAGTTATACACGAATTGTGTTGGGTGAAGATGCTCTGCGTTCGAAAGATACCGATTATGTTGAGTTCAGGGCAAAAAATGCCGGGCGGTTGAGCCGTCTACAAGGCCCCGGTTCTCGCGACAACAATGCTATGATCATGAGAATTGGGAATTATCTTTTTGTCGAGTTTTCGAAAGTAGGAGCCATGTACTCTTATCATATCGATAATGCACCATTTAATCCGGAAACAGGTATTCTCGACATTGATTATGATCTTAAAGATAAGCGTAATAACCGGCGTAAAGTACGTCTGCGTTTACCGCATTTGTCTCCAGTAACGCACTATTCGCTTAACCGTATTGAAGGGTGGATGAGCCGCTATGATGAAGAACTTCGTAGACTAGGCATTAGCTACGTTGCGGAAGATTCCAATCAGCCATCAGCCACTATCGATATCTCCCGTTTTAATGCAGATCAAAGCGGAGGCAGGTCCGTATCTTCTCCGGCTAAATCAGATGTCAATGAATCAAGGTCAAACAGAGAAGAGCAGATCAAAATTATTGCAGCTTCTTTAAAAGCCAAAAAATAAGACCAAAATTTTACGACTCGAGAACAGCAAATCAGGGAAGTGATTCGGTCTGTCGATTGTAAAGTGATGGATAAACGTGGCATGGGTGGCGCAATTCATATCCAGTTCAACGAACCAGATCATGAGGCTGCCAAAAAATTGTTAAGCCTCGGATTTAAGCCTGTGCTGGGTAAATTTACTTACTGGAGCAAATAGTGTTCAAAAAATTGTTAGGTAAATTTATTAATGATAATAAAGCAGTGCCTGCTTCACTTGTGCCGCTTTATGTAATTAAGGCGGAGGGCTTCGCTTTCCCCTTTAGTCTTGCCGACACTCAGGATAACTGGCTTATCACTTCATGCCTTGAACAACTCCATGAAGAGGATTATGTATCACACTGGTCGGATTGCTGGTTTATCAGTTGGGATGACTTCTATCGCATTCTGAATAATGAAGATTACGCCAGCAGCCTGGCAATTTTCAGCTTCCCTGCACAGCGTAATCTGACAGCCCATTTGGCTGCGACAGGGAGCATCAGTGATAACACTTTTCGCGTTTTCATTGATAAATGGACCCCACCTGACGATTATCGCCCCATAGAGATCACTAACCAGGGAGCCAGTTTTTCCTCCCCGGAAGGCACCTTTGTACTCAGCGAAGAGAACTGGCAGCTTTTGGACTCACTGCAGCAACTCAGATTACAGCAGCGACAGACACCGGGTGAGACGGTCAACCAAACCGGTTGGGCAAAAATACGTCGGCTGGCTAAAAAGGCAGGAGCAAAACTGGATGATTATCTTGCTAAAACGATAGTCATCAGGCCTGAGTCGTTGCAGCTAAAACTGCGAAAATCTCTGGTTGCGGATACCCGCGTGCTGGAAATTGAACCGGTTTTTGACGAACAGCCCGCAAAGTGGTTGCAGAGTTTTGATCGTACACAGCAGGTACAAGATCGTTATCGTGTTTTAGGTGATGATGGTGAATTAAACCACGTCATTCTTTCACCCGAAGTCAAAGATGTGCTTACCTCTGTTCATGCCATCACCGGTCGCCGAGTTGCCGGTGATGATGTGCTCTCGTTTGTTCGCAATCCGTACACCTGGATTGGCGAAGAAGCCAGTCAGGTTCTTGATCCCGATGTATATGAGCAGAATCTACAGGATGCAGGGATCTACTTTTATGATTTTCGTCTGGAGACTCAGTTTGATGAAAACATGCAGATTGGATCTGTCTCGCTGCTCCTGAGCCCCAGGACTGAACAGCCTGTGCCAGATGAAACATACGTGTTTAAACGGCCAATTGAATTGGCTGCATTGATTACTGAGCTGGAACAAAAATTAGCGGCGCATCTTCCTGCTGGTGTCTGGCAAGGCTATGACCTCGAGTTGTCCAGACTGACTCAGGATGAATTGCAAGAGTATCAGGCATTGCTGGAAGGCTGGCAGCAACAAGCTGCAGGATTAAATTTTTCTCACGTACTCGATCTCAACAAGTACAGTGATAGGGTCATAGGGATAGGTGAGTTCGAGAAAATCAGTTCACCATATCTGGTCAAAAGTGAAAGTGAAAATTGGCTTCCAGACAACCTCGCTAAGGAGATGTGTGAAGCCATGTTCTCTGGCTGGGACCTGGATAATCATCAGCATTTTCATGAACTAGAAACGCGTCTCGAAGATGCAAAAGCCTCTGACGCTCCTGAAGTCGCTATGCCCTGGAACGACAACCTTCTACCACGAGAAGAAGCAGAGATTTTCCACGAAAAGTGGAAAAAGAAAATCGATGCTGAAGCAAGTGATGCCGCGAATACTGAGCCGGTGAGTCGGGCTGTCCTGCTAATCGAACAGAATATTGAGCAGGCACTGTATGTCAAACAACGGCGAACCGCCTTGCTAGAAGCACACTTGGCTGAAGCCGAGCTTCCAATGATTCTCAAGGACTCTATTCAGCTACGTGAGCATCAGTGTAAAGGCGTTGCTTGGCTCCAGCAGTTGTACCTTAAATCCCCAACCGAGACAGCGGGATGTTTGCTGGCAGACGATATGGGGCTGGGGAAAACGTTACAGATTTTAACCTTCCTCATCTGGCATCGTGAGCGTTTCCCGGATGCTCCGCCCTCTCTGATTGTTGCCCCGGTGTCGCTACTCGACAACTGGGAGCGTGAGGTCGGTAATTTTTTCCTGCGCGAGCAGGTTTCGATTTTAAAGCTTTACGGCAATGAACTCAGAGAGAAAAAGTGCGCTAAGGAGAGCATTCCTTTCGAACTAAAGAGTAAGGGGATTAAAAACCTGCTGCAAAATGACTGGGTTGGAGAGGCTCAGATAGTACTGACCACATACGAAACATTACGCGATCAGGAATTTTCATTGGCTCGCCAACCCTGGTCCATCATGGTTTGCGATGAGGCACAGAAAATTAAAAATCCAGCAGCCCTTATTACCCAGTCAGCTAAGGCAATCCAGGCACAATTCAAAGTTGCGTGTACTGGAACCCCTGTTGAAAATACGCTTGTCGATCTATGGTGCTTGTTTGACTTTGTTCAGCCAGGTCTCCTGGGAGCTCTGAATAATTTCGGCAAAGATTTCCTACGGCCGATCGAGCAGCAGAGTGATGATAAAGTACTTGAATTGTTGAGAAAATTGATTGAACCGCAGACTCTGCGTCGAACAAAGGAAGAGGTGGCGAAAGATCTTCCTGAAAAAATTGAAGATAAATCCTGTAAGCACCTTAGTATGTTGCCGTTGCAACGAGACCTCTATACTCACTCGGTTGCGAGCTGGCAGAACCAACAGGAAATCAGCGAGGGTCTGGATCAACGTGGCGCAGGTATGCTCGGGCTACTCCACCGCCTGAAACTGATTTGCGCGTGGCCTTATTCCGTGAGTGCAGATTTACGCTTACGCAATGATGCTCCGAAAGTGAAATGGCTTTTGGATACGCTGAATAATATTCGCCAGTCATCAGATGATAAGGTCATTATCTTTACTGAACTACGCGATATTCAACGTGAATTGCAGCACCTGGTCTCGCAGCATTTTGGATTTAAGCCATTTATCATTAATGGCGACACCAGCACCAAATCCGGAAGTGACCAAAACCGTCAGAGCTTGATTGATAACTTTCAGTCATCGCCGGGATTTAACGTCATCATCCTGTCAACAATAGCCGTTGGATTTGGTGTCAATGTACAAAAAGCAAACCATGTCATCCACTTTACTCGCTGTTGGAACCCTGCCAAAGAAGATCAGGCAACTGACCGGGCTTACCGTATAGGGCAGCAAAAAGATGTCTACGTTTACTATCCAACTGTGCGTGATAGTCAGTTAATGACCTTCGAAGAGACCCTGGATGAATTACTGAATCGACGTAGGGCTCTGGCAAGAGATATGCTAAAAGCTTCAGCCGATCTCACTGCTGCTGATTTTGAAGCGGTACTTACCCAGGCTAATACTAATTAATTGCAAATAAGGCTGGTCATCAATGATGAGAAACTACGGGATTGTAATTGCTACTTTGCTGTTCAGCTTCAGTGCAACTGCGACGACTTATCGCACTGATAGCTTCGGTACGACTCGCGATGATAAAGGTAATAGCTGGCGGACAGATAGTTTTGGAACTACCCGTGGCAGTAATGGAAGCTTATCACGTACTGACTCCTTTGGAACAACGAGGGTAACTAACGCGAACGGCGAGAATACAACCTACCGTACCGATTCATTTGGTACCACTCGAGGAAGCGATGGGACGGTATCACGCACTGATAGCTTTGGTACTACGCGAATAACGGATGCTCGAGGAAGTACTACTACATGTCGGACGGATTCGTTTGGTACGACCAGGTGTAATTAGGTTGCTGAATCATTCTGGTCATGATGGCAACAAGCGGTAATTCAGATGAGCGGGAGTTTTCCATGTTAACTGTACGAGTGATTGTATGACACAAGCCAATGATGTTCTGTCAAAACAGATCAGTGAATTAGCATACAAGGGCCACTGGGAGCCTCTGTTAAACGTACTGGAAAGATATCCCTTTCTCATCAATGCTGCCTCGGAAAAAGGCTATACACCTTTGCATCAGGCGGCATGGCATGGTGCTAAACGTCCGGTTATTGGCAAACTTCTCAGGATGGGGGCTGACAAAACTCTCGCAACGTATAACAAGCTGCAGACCCCCTTAGATATTGCTCTCGAAAAAAATCCGTCCCGAAAAGATCTCCTTTATTTGCTGCACCCTCAACCCAGAACACTCTCACAGCTGATGCGAAAAATGATTGAGGATCAGCTTATTCATTTTCAAACTTATGATGAAAATATGGTGCTTTATGAGCGACTACTTTTCTTATTCAATGAATATGATGTATTTGAGCTGGGACATAATGATAGAAATCGATTCTTGTCTGCATTTTCTGCGCTGACAGGTATTCAGTTAGATGAGGTTATTGCTGATAATAATCAAGAAGTACAAAGGTCTGGGCTGGATTTAAGATTTTGGTTCAATCAATTTATGCCTGTCCTTCAAAAACTTTCTGTACAAAAAAACACTATCCCATTGGAGAAAAGTTGGATCACTGTTGCTGACTTAATGTTTCCTGATTTGGATGGCTGGGGTTATCGGGGGGATCCTTCACTGTGGCGTGAAATGCGTCAGTCTTTATCGCGAGTTCCCGTTCCAGACAACCGAATTGAGCTCGAAACAATTTTATTTAACTCAGCTCAGTCTATAATGAATGCGACCTTTTCAACCGAGCATGGGGTGTTTGTAAAGCGCTTTAGCCACGGTGGAATGAGTAGTGGCTGGATATCGTTTGAATTCTGGACCACAAATGCAATTCCGGACATTTTACAGCGTGCTGAATGGCTTAGAGAAACATGGCGATATTAGTTTTACGCCAAAATTTTCAGGTTAATTACTGTTCTAAATCGCTTGCTAATTTGTGTAGGCAACTTATAAAAATTTTCAGACATATATCATTCTCCTGAACATAGCTAATTAACGGCGGAATCTCATGGTTCTGCCTTTTTTGTTTTGCTTTTCAGGGGAGTTGAGATGAAAAATGTTGAAAGTATGCAGCCGCTGCAGAATTCGCTTTCCGACCTGCCGCAATGGGTGTCTGAACGTATATTGCAGCAGATAAATCAGTTAATCCACTATGAACCGGTGATCGGCATTATGGGTAAAACCGGAGCGGGAAAGAGTAGCCTTTGCAATGCCCTGTTTGCCGGTGCGGTATCGCCGGTCAGCGATGTCGCGGCCTGTACCCGTGAGTCACTGCGCTTTCGTCTGCAAGTCGGTGAGCGATTTATGACCATCGTGGACCTGCCCGGCGTGGGCGAAAGTGGCGTTCGCGATACTGAGTATACTGCGCTGTACCGCGAACAACTTCCCCGGCTCGACCTGGTGCTGTGGCTGATTAAGGCTGATGATCGGGCACTGGCGGTGGATGAGCATTTTTACCGCCAGGTGATTGGTGAACCATACCAGCATAAGGTGCTGTTTGTTATCAGCCAGTCAGACAAAGCTGAGCCCACCAGCGGTGGAAATACCCTTTCCACAGAGCAGAAACAAAATATCAGCCGTAAAATCTGCCTGCTGCATGAGCTGTTCCAGCCCGTTCATCCGGTGTGTGCCGTGTCGGTCCGCCTGCAATGGGGATTACGGGTGATGACAGAGCGAATGATAAAGTGCCTGCCACGTGAGGCTAGTAGCCCAGTGGTGGCGCAACTGCAGTCTCCCTTTCGCACAACGACAGTCCAGGAAAAAGCGCGTGACGATTTTGGTGAAACGGTCGGCGCGGTACTGGACACGGTAAGTGCTTTCCCACTGATACCGGCTCCGGTACGGGCCGTAATACAGGCCGTCCGTAACACCGTGGCGTCCGTTGCCCGGACTGTCTGGAATTTTTTCTTCTGAACGTTTAACGCCTGCCTGTTCTTTCCCGAGCCCTGTCGCTAGTGCGGCAGGGCTTTCTTTATTTGTTTTACCCATATTGAGGAATCTGCTTATGACCCGTCTTGCTTCGCGCTTTGGCGCTGCAAATCTTATCCGTCGTGACCGTCCGTTAACCCGCGAAGAGCTATTTCGCGTGGTGCCCAGCGTATTCAGCGAGGACAAACACGCTTCCCGTAGTGAACGCTACACATATATTCCCACCATATCTCTGCTGGACAGTCTGCAGCGAGAGGGCTTTCAGCCGTTCTTTGCCTGTCAGACCCGCGTTCGTGACCCTGGTCGTCGTGAACATACGAAGCATATGTTGCGCCTGCGTCGTGAGGGACAGATTACCGGTAAACAGGTGCCGGAAATTATCCTGCTCAACTCCCATGATGGCACCAGCTCGTACCAGATGTTGCCGGGCTTGTTCAGGGCTGTGTGTCAAAACGGTCTTGTCTGCGGCGAATCCTTTGGCGAGGTACGGGTGCCACACAAGGGGGACGTGGTGAGTCAGGTTATTGAGGGGGCCTATGAGGTGCTGGGGATTTTTGACCGTGTGGAAGAAAAGCGGGATGCCATGCAGTCGTTGCTTTTACCGCCACCTGCACAGCAGGCACTGGCAAAAGCCGCGCTAATGTACCGCTTTGGTGAGGACCACCAGCCGGTTACTGAATCGCAGATACTCTCCCCGCGCCGCTGGCAGGACGAAAGCAACGACCTGTGGACTACCTGGCAGCGGATTCAGGAAAACCTGATTAAAGGCGGGCTCAGTGGCCGTAATGCCAAAGGCGGGCGCACGCATACCCGTGCGGTACGCGGCATTGATGGGGATGTGAAGCTTAACCGGGCACTGTGGGTGATGGCGGAAGCGATGCTCACGCAGCTACAGTAGCTGCTTTATGTTGCCACATTGTTAATATCGGACGCCACCTGTCCATATCGCGACGTAATCGCTGCCCTCACTCCCCCGGGGATAGTCTGTAACCCCCGCCACAACTGACATTTGCAGAAATGAAAAATAGTTACTGCGGTGTCCATACCCTGACCGCGCCCCTCTTTAAAGTAATCACATCATTTTCAGTCAGTTAACTTCCACGGAGAACCTCTCATGACACAGGCAGAACGCCGCCATGATCGGCTGGCGGTCAGGCTGTCGCTGATAATCAGCCGCCTGGTTGCCGGGGAAACGCTGAGCGTGCGTAAGCTGGCGGCAGAGTTTGGCGTATCGGTACGCACGCTGCGACGGGATTTTCGTGAGCGCCTGATGTATCTGGACCTGGAGTATCAGTCCGGCTATTGCCGCCTGCGCACCGCTGGCAGTGAGATGCAGATGGTGCCTGATGTGCTTATCTTTGCCCACCGCAGCGGGCTGGCCGGGCTTTTTCCTGGTCTTGACCGCCGACTGGTGAATGCGTTGTTGATGTGTGATGAAGCCCCCTGCGTTATACCACCTGCCAGTCCGGCGTCCTCACCGTCAGAGCCTCTGTCATTCTGGCGACTGGTTCAGGCAATTACTGACCGCAGAAAAGTCACGCTGCTTGCTGACGGGCAGCGCTGCGAGCGACTGGCTCCGTGCCGGTTACTCATCCACCAGCAGACCTGGTATCTGATTGCCGAACATAACGGACATATTGCCGTGTTCACCCTGGATGAAATTCATCTGGTTCAGCCTCTGCAGGAGTCTTTCCGGCGTAACGACAGTTTATGCCATCTGGCTGAAGACCCGGTGTTCATTCAGGCTTTACCCCATTTTCGATTTATTCAGCAGTCACTGCTTGCGTTTGTTCCGGCTGATAACAGGCCGGAATAGCGCAGCTTTTTATCCACCTGGCAGTAAAGAGGAGCCCGATGCTGTTATCGCCAGTATCGTCAAAAACCGGGGTATTCAGCCGACTCCTTACCCTGACACTGCCCACTGATGTATCGGTGGCTATTATCCGGGACATTTATGTATTCACAAAAACTATTCATCTGATTTCAGTAAGGAAAAAAATGAAACTGATTAAATTATTACCTCTGCTGGCAATGGTTGCTGGCTCCAGCTTTGCTGCATCACCGGAGAGTACGGTCAAAGCATCAGGCTGTCTGGCAGTAAACGATATGCTTGAGGACCTCAATTCGCGGGAGTCCTGTGTTTCAGTCGATATCACCAGAATCTTATCTGAAGGTCGTTATCTGGCGGTCGCTAACCTGAGTAACGGCAACATCTACCCGGTCCGCATGACCCTCAGTGACGGTGTCATTACCGCACGTCCGGATACGGATGAAATTGATAAGCTCAATCAGCAGCAGGCGCAGAAGCGCCGGGAAGAGCAGTTGCAGAAAAAGCTCGATTATTACAAAGCCCACCCACAGAAAGAGAGCGGGTTCGACAAAGCGAAAAAGGCACATATGAATCTTACTCAATATCACTCAGCCGCCTGCAGGGCCATTGGTCAAAAAGTATGGGATTCCATTCGTGAAGATGTGTCGTGCCTGATGATTGAGAATGCACAGCCGGTCAGTGATAACACTCAAACGGGAACAGCCATTCTGCGTGGGCCAGGTGCGAGCAAATTTAAGCTCCCGGTGAAGTTCAGCGTGATTCAGGAGGATTTTATCCGTGTTGACGCCGATATAGCACCGGCTGCGCTGGCACAACTAAAGGCACAGATAGACGCGTATAAAGAAAAACTGAACCAGCGCTAATGAACTGAAAAGGATAACAGTATGAAAATTATACCCTGTTTGCCAGCTCTGCTGTCTCTGCTGGCCCCAGCTTTCACTCATGCAACCGTGACCGAACAACAGTGGGGTGAATGGTACGGCAATACGGGCGGCATGGAGTTTGCTCTCAGCAGCGACAATCTGGCCGGAGAGAAACTGACCATCAGTTGCAGCAACAAAAAGATGGTTGTTGCCTGGCAACTTCTGAAGGAGGATTACCGCACCTCCTCTGATGAAGGAATGAGCGAGGTGTATCTTCTGATAAACAATGAAAAATACTCGCTTGAGAATGAAACTTTGCTTCCTGGCGAGGCCGTTCCGGCTCAGGTAGCTTTTGAAGCACTGAAGCACACAGGAGCAAAAGACAAACTGGCCTTCACCGCCTTACAGTCAGGGGAGTCGAAACCGTTCAGTGCCAGTGGCTTGCACGATGCGCTGAAAGATATCACCTGGCAGGATTGTCTCGATCAACCCTGACGGATTTTCACATAAGTCATTCGACCAGCCCTGTAGCCCATGTGCAACAGGGCTTTTTACTTTTTAAGGCCATCATCATGCCTGAATCCCCGTTACTACCACCTGGCTCTTTTACCCGGCAGCAGGCCGAAGCCATTATCAGTCGTTACCACAACGTTACCATCGAAGATGACCAGAACACGCATTTTCGTCTGGTTGTGCGCGACGATGATGGTGACATGGTCTGGCGGGCATGGAACTTTGAGCCCGATGCAGGTGAAGGACTTAACCCATATATCCGGCGCTATGGCATCCGCAGGTCGTTACTCACCGACTGACAAACCCCATTCCCGACAGCCATCTCCCGGACCATCCTTTATTACCCCACACGCCAGCCATCGCCGCTGACACCTTATATTGACGGAGACATTTACATGACAATAGCGACACAGTACGACCTCGTACCCGCTAACGAATCCGATTTCAAACTCACAGTAACGCAGGTTCCCGACGAACAGCGTATCGATTTCTGGCCGCTGCACTTTGGCTCCATCCAACAATGGATAACGCTGGAACCTCGTATTTTCGCCTGGATGGACCGCTTCTGTGATGAGTACAGCGGTGGTATCTGGTCCTTTTACACGCTCAGCAATGGCGGTGCGTTTATGGCCCCTGATGCTGACAGTGACGATAAATGGCATCTGTTCAACAGCATGAACGGTAATGGTGTGGAAATGAGTGTGGAAGCCGCAGGTATCGCGGTCTGCCTGATTGAGTTTAGCCACCACGCCTGTCGCACGGGGTGCGATGCCATGACCGCGCACTATTACCGCCTGCGGGACTATGCCCTGCAGCATCCCGAAGCTCACGCCATTCTGAGCATTATTGATTGAACAGAGGAACAACGGATGAAACAGCTTTCCTTTTTACCAGGCGAAATGACGCCACAGGACCGGCGTCTCATTCAGCGGGCGCTAAGGGCTCTGGAGCGGCACCTGCATGAGCCTGGGGTAGCCTTCACCTCCACTCATGCCGTCCGGGAGTGGTTGCGGCTGCATATGGCCGCGCTTGAGCGGGAAGAGTTCCGGATGCTGTATCTGGATAATCAGAACCAGCTTATCGCCCATGAGACGCTCTTCACCGGCACGATTAACCGTACCGAGGTGCATCCCCGGGAGGTGGTCAAGCGCGCACTGTACTTCAACGCGGCGGCGGTGATACTGGCGCATAACCATCCTTCCGGCGAGACGACGCCCAGTCAGGCTGACAAAGCCCTCACGCAGCGACTGGTTCAGGTACTTCAACTGGTGGATATCCGTGTCCCTGACCATCTGATTATTGGTGGCAGGCAAATCTATTCGTTCGCAGAACACGGTCTGCTTTGAGGTATTACATGAAAATTATCAGTAAACGCCGGGCAATGACGATATACCGCCAGCATCCTGAGTCCCGAATCTTTCGCTACTGCACCGGCAAATACCAGTGGCACGGTAGTGTCTGTCATTACACCGACAGGGACGTTCCGGATATCACAGGAGTCCTGGCGGTATACGCCGAACGCCGCCAGGACCGCGACGGACCGTATGCCTGCCTGATGAGTATTACCCTGAACTGACGATAAAGGAAATTATAAATGAGCAACATCACATGGGGCCTGCGGCGGGATATTACGCCACGCCTGGGAGCTCGCCTTGTGCAGGAGGGGAACCGGCTGCATTATCTGGCTGACCGAGCCAGCATCACCGGTAAATTCAGTGACGCCGAATGCCGGAAGCTGGATGAAACATTCCCGCACTTTATCAGCCAGATGGAATCGATGCTGACCACCTATGAACTGAATCCCCGCCATGCCCACTGCGTCATCCTGTATCACAATGGTTTCACCTGCGAAGCCGATACCCTTGGCAGTTGCGGCTACGTATACGTCGCCGTTTATCCCACTCAGCGCTAACGAATTTCACGAGAACAAACATGAAAACTTTACCTGCAACAACTCCGCAGGCAGCGAAGCTATGTCTGCCGCCCGTGGCTGTTTGGCAAATGTTACTGGCACGCCTGCTGGAACAGCACTATGGCCTGACACTGAACGATACACCGTTCAGTGATGAAACTGTTATTCAGGAACATATTGATGCCGGGATTACCCTGGCCGATGCAGTCAACTTTCTGGTGGATAAGTACGAACTGGTCCGAATAGATCGCAAAGGATTTAGCTGGCAGGAACAATCCCCGTATCTTCGGGCTGTAGATATTTTGCGGGCGCGGCAGGCAACTGGCTTGTTACGACAAAGTCGTAACAAGCCAGTCCGCTGAATATTGCGTGCAACCTTCCTGATTTACATTCCTGACCTTTCTCCCTTGTTTACTTATTGCATAATGCGCCTGCCATTACCTGGTGGGCACGTTTGCTTTTTTACGGACAAACTATCATGCAAACAGAAGCTGAAGTATTAACCGATCATAGAGAGCTAATGTGCTCGACCAGTATTGAACGCATAGTGACAGGCCGCGATACAGCACTAAAAAAGATCGAGCAACTCATCCAACAACTTGATGCCATTTCACGGCTAACCTCAGAAATTGGCGGTGGCACAGCGCAAGACTGGGCGATGAAAGCCGGGCACCGTTACGATAGCTGGCTGACTGAGAAGGTTGATAAAGCGATGCCTGCCATCACCCGCAATATAGATCGCAGCATCTGGAGTGATTTGATGCTGAAGTCCGGCATGATGGCCTTGATGGATGCACAGGCTCGCGACCAGTGGCATCAGAACCTGGAGGACGGGGATCTGCCTGCCATCAGCGAGGCGAATATCCTCAGCACCTTTGAGCAGTTACATCTGAACAAAATGGATGTATTTGAGCGGGGGATCATCAACGTCTTCAAAGGGCTGTCGTGGGATTACAAAACCAATAGTCCCTGCAGCTTTGGTAAAAAAATTATCGTCAACAATCTGGTGACGCATAACCGCTGGGGCTTTAGCTTAAACTGGGGCTGGCGGCGGGATCAACTGGCGGATCTGGAGCGAATGCTATTTCTTCTTGATGGTAAACCGATACCCGACAACCGTGGCGATGTCACTACACGGTTGATGGAGCATATTCGGGACAACCCTTCAAAGGATGTTTACGAAGATGATTTTTTCAGTATCCGTTACTTTCAGAAGGGAACCGCACACATCACTTTTAAGCGGTACGATCTGACAGAAAAGATGAATGATATCGTGGCGAAGCACTATCCGGGGATGCTGGCAGCGAGATGAAGAGGGCAGGAAGGTAATTCCTTACCTGACCCATTACCTGACCCGATTCGTATAAAACGAAAAAGGAGTCAGATGATTTCTCATCTAACTCCTTGTTTTATCTGGTGGCCCCTGCTGGACTTGAACCAGCGACCAAGCGATTATGAGTCGCCTGCTCTAACCACTGAGCTAAGGGGCCGTGGCGGTGGATTATAAAGTAACTCCGCGTTGCAATCCAGACATAAGCGTACGGATGCTGTTTTTATAAACAATGTATTTTCAGTCCGTTATACTTGTTCCTCTGATGTATTGATGGGAGTAATTATGGTTAAGGACATACTGGCGCCGGGGCTGCGGGTGGTGTTTTGCGGCATCAATCCGGGGTTATCTTCCGCAGGTACAGGATTCCCCTTTGCACATCCCGCTAATCGCTTCTGGAAGGTCATCCATCAGGCGGGATTTACCGATCGCCAGCTCAAACCCGAAGAGGCACAACACCTGCTGGACTTCCGTTGTGGCGTGACTAAATTTGTCGACAGACCGACGGTGCAAGCCAATGAAGTGAAGCTACAAGAGATGCGCAACGGCGGTCGTAAGCTCATTGAGAAAATAGAAGAGTATCAGCCTGCTGCACTCGCAATCCTTGGGAAGCAGGCATTTGAGCAGGGCCTCAGCCAGCGTGGGGCGCAGTGGGGAAAACAAACGCTGACTATTGGCGCGACGAAAATATGGGTTTTGCCGAATCCCAGCGGGTTAAGCCGGATTACGCTGGATAAACTGGTGGAGGCGTATCGGGAAGTGAACGACGCCCTGGCCAGGCGGGGACTATAAAGAAAAACGCCACCTTGCGGTGGCGTTTATGCTTATGCGGCGAGATTAATCGTCGAGGAAGCTACGCAGCACTTCAGAGCGGCTCGGGTGCCGCAGTTTACGCAGCGCTTTTGCTTCGATCTGACGGATACGTTCGCGGGTAACGTCGAACTGTTTACCGACTTCTTCCAGCGTGTGGTCGGTATTCATATCGATACCGAAACGCATACGCAGAACTTTCGCTTCACGGGCGGTCAGGCCAGCCAGAACGTCGTGCGTTGCGGCACGCAGGCTCTCGGTGGTAGCAGAATCCAGCGGCAGCTCGAGGGTGGTATCCTCGATGAAATCACCCAGATGCGAATCTTCATCGTCGCCGATCGGCGTTTCCATGGAGATAGGCTCTTTAGCGATCTTCAGCACTTTACGGATCTTGTCTTCCGGCATCAGCATGCGTTCAGCCAGCTCTTCCGGCGTCGGCTCGCGGCCCATCTCTTGCAGCATCTGACGGGAGATACGGTTGAGCTTGTTGATGGTCTCAATCATATGTACCGGGATACGGATGGTACGTGCCTGATCCGCGATCGAGCGGGTGATCGCCTGACGGATCCACCAGGTTGCATAGGTAGAGAACTTGTAACCACGACGGTATTCAAACTTATCAACCGCTTTCATCAGACCGATGTTACCTTCCTGAATCAAATCCAGGAACTGCAGACCACGGTTGGTGTATTTCTTGGCGATAGAGATAACCAGACGTAAGTTCGCTTCAACCATCTCTTTTTTCGCACGGCGGGCTTTCGCTTCACCGATGGACATGCGACGGTTGATGTCTTTAACCTGCTCGATGGTCAGGCCGGTTTCTTCTTCAATCTGCTGCAGTTTCTGCAGTCCGCGGTGAACATCATCTGCCACGTCGTGCAGTTTTTCAGACCACGGTTTGTTCATCGCGATTGCCGCGTTGAACCAGGTTTCGCTGGTTTCGTTGCCAGTGAACAGGGTGATGAAATTTTTCTTCGGCATTTTGCACTGCTCAACGCAGAGCTTCATGATCAGACGTTCCTGAGTACGCACGCGGTCCATCATGACGCGCATGCTGTTTACCAGGTAGTCGAACTGCTTCGGCACCAAGCGGAACTGTTTGAACACTTCAGACAGCTTCTGAATTTCTTCCTGCGCGGCAGCATGGCTGCGGCCTTTCGCTTTGATGGTGTCGCGAGTGATTTCGTACTGAGTACGCAGTTCACCGAATTTTTCACGCGCTAATTCAGGGTCGATGCTGTTGTCGTCATCGCTGCTGTCGTCGTCATCTTCTTCATCTTCGTCTGCATCGTCATCCATCTCTTCCTGAGAGAGCTCAGAACCGACGTGTGTCGCCGTTGGCGCCATGTCTTCTTCCGCGTTCGGATCGACAAAGCCGGTGATCAGATCGGAAAGACGCGCTTCTTCAGCTTCTACACGATCGTATTGCTCAAGCAGGTAGGTGATGGCTTCCGGGTATTCGGCAACGGAGCATTGAACCTGGTTAATCCCGTCTTCGATGCGTTTAGCGATGTCGATTTCGCCTTCACGGGTTAACAGTTCAACGGTACCCATTTCACGCATGTACATGCGGACCGGGTCAGTTGTACGACCGATTTCGGACTCAACGCTGGACAGAACCTGGGCAGCCGCTTCTTCCGCGTCTTCATCGGTGCTGTTGGAGGTTTCAGCAAGCAGCAGATCATCGGCATCAGGTGCTTCTTCCATCACCTGAATACCCATGTCATTGATCATTTGGATGATGTCTTCGATTTGATCTGAATCGACGATATCTTCCGGCAGATGGTCATTGACCTCGGCATAGGTCAGATAGCCTTGCTCCTTACCACGTTGGACAAGTAGCTTCAGCTGTGACTGCGGGTTTTGCTCCATAAGACGGTATCCACACTTAATTCGTTTGATTGGTGTTGGGCGGTAAAACCGCCAACGGCAAAACGAGGGCATACTTATATTTTGCCGCTGCCTCTCCGTGCGGCTGTCGGGGGCTTCCCGAGCGATATTCGGCAGTTAAGCCGTTAAATACTTTTGTCTTTCTGTTATTTCTTGGCCAGTTCCTGGTTCAGCGTCCAGAGTTCCCGGCGTTCTTCGCTGCTTAAACCGTGTGTGCGCTCACGAGCTATCAACTCTTCCTGGCGCAGCTCAAGCATCGAATCAAACATATGGTTGAGTGAGTCGGTGAAGGTTTTTTCTGCGATATCTTTATCTGCTATATCGTCCCACATCGACAGTTTTTCAAGGGTCGCAGCATCATTTGTGCCACGATAGTGTTCTAAAAGTTGTCCGGTGGTCAGACCTGGCTGAGCCAGACAAGTGTTGACCAGTTCTCTGAATAAGCCAAGTCCAGGCAGTTTATTGCTATCCAGTGCGCCTAACGGCGGAACCAGCGGGGCGAGACCCGGGTTCTGTACCAGCAACCCTATAAGTATACGCATGGTCGTACGTTTTAGCTGTGGAACAGGGCGGGAAGCCCCATTTTCTGCCAGTTTTGGCATTAAACGTTCAAGCTGACTGTCATCCAGAATGCCAAGCTTGTTTCCCAACTCCTGTCGCAGATAAATGCGCAACGTTTCGCCTGGTACCTGAGTAATCAGCGGTAATGCCAGCGTGCTGAGCTGTGCGCGTCCGTCCGGGGTACTCAAATCCACCTGCGGCAACAGGCTGTTAAATAAAAACGCTGAGAGTGGCAGCGCCTTCTCCATCCGGGCTTCAAAGGCCTCTTTCCCTTCTTTACGCACCAGCGTATCGGGGTCTTCGCCGTCAGGTAAAAACATAAAGCGTAGCTGGCGTCCGTCTGTCATATAGGGCAGTGCGGTTTCCAGCGCGCGCCATGCTGCGTCGCGTCCGGCACGGTCACCGTCGTAACAGCAAATTACGTTGTTCGTCGCGCGGAACAACAACTGGATGTGATCGGCGGTGGTTGACGTCCCAAGGGATGCCACAGCGTAGTTAATGCCGTATTGCGCCAGCGCCACCACATCCATATAGCCTTCTACCACTAACAGGCGCTGCGGATCGGCGTTATCCTGCTGGGCTTCATAAAGGCCATACAGCTGGCGACCTTTATGGAAAATATCGGTTTCCGGGGAGTTGAGATACTTCGGCAGGGCATCGCCCAGCACGCGTCCACCAAAACCAATGACTCGACCACGTTTGTCGCGGATGGGGAACATCACCCGTTCGCGGAAGCGATCGTAACTGCGTCCCTGATCGTTGGTGACCAACATTCCCGCATCGACCAGCGATTTACGATTCTCAGCATTGCCGCCAAACCGTTTCAGGACGTTGTCCCAGCCCGGGGGCGCAAAACCAATAGCAAAACGGGTGATAACGTCGCTACTTAATCCTCGCTTTTCCAGGTACTGGCGCGCGGGGGTAGCGGCGGGTTGCATCAAAGACTGTTGATAAAAAGTGTTCAGGCCGTCCATCAATTGATAAAGGCTTTGCCGTTGATGGCGCTCTATCTGACTAGGGCCACTGCCTGCTTCATAGGGCACTTCAAGGTTGTGCATTGCGGCCAGTTCTTCGACGGTTTCCACAAACTCGAGCTTGTCGTAGTTCATGAGAAAGTCGACGGCGTTGCCATGTGCGCCACACCCAAAGCAGTGATAAAACTGTTTCTCACCGTTTACGGTGAAAGAGGGGGTTTTTTCGTTATGGAACGGACAGCACGCGTGATAATTTTTGCCCTGCTTCTTCAGCTTTACCCGCGCGTCGATGAGATCGACAATGTCGGTTCTTGCCAGCAGGTCATTTATAAATACGCGTGGAATTCGTCCAGCCATATGCCCCGTTTATTTTTTTATGACTTATATACACAAAATCATTCAAGATTCTTCAAGACGGCAAGGGAGCGAATCCTCAGGAGCGTACATCAGTACGTGACTGGAGGGAACGACTGCAGCCAACGCAGAGGCAGCTTGAATGATGACGCGTATAAACGAAAACAAGCCGCGCATTCCTTCCGGAAGCACGGCCTTACAACTACAACTCTGTCTGAATTGAGAGCCTTGGCTCTCAATGGATTAGTACAGACGAGTACGGCGTGCGTTTTCGCGAGCCAGTTTCTTCGCGTGACGTTTCACTGCGGAAGCTTTAGCGCGTTTACGTTCGGTAGTCGGTTTTTCATAGAACTCACGACGACGAACTTCCGCCAGAACACCTGCTTTTTCGCATGAACGCTTGAAGCGACGCAGTGCTACGTCGAACGGCTCGTTTTCACGTACTTTAATTACCGGCATGTAACTCTCACCTTTATAAATTCGGTTTGCCGCTGGCATCAACGCCAGCTTATTTCAAAATGGTGCGGAATTTTACTGCAATTGCTGCTGCTTTGTAAAGCACCGACGCGATTTTGAAAGGGACTTTTATAAGGATAAGGAGTATACACGAGCGGAACTCCTGGGGCGAACAAAGTTTTACATCAACCCGCATTGGTCCTACACTGCGCGGTAATAGAGCGAGGTAAAACAAGTCATGCGTGTACTGGGAATTGAAACATCCTGCGATGAAACCGGCATCGCCATTTACGACGATGAAAAAGGTCTTTTAGCCAACCAATTGTATAGTCAGGTGAAATTACACGCTGACTACGGCGGCGTAGTGCCAGAACTGGCCTCGCGCGATCACGTACGTAAAACCGTACCGCTGATCCAGGCCGCGCTGAAAGAAGCGGGACTGACGGCAAAAGAGATTGATGCGGTGGCGTATACCGCAGGTCCTGGTCTGGTTGGCGCGCTGCTGGTCGGCGCAACCGTAGGACGTTCGCTGGCGTTCGCCTGGGGCGTACCGGCAATTCCTGTACACCATATGGAAGGGCATCTGCTGGCGCCGATGCTGGAAGATAATCCCCCTGCTTTCCCGTTCGTTGCGCTGCTGGTTTCCGGCGGTCACACGCAACTGATCAGCGTCACCGGTATTGGGCAGTATGAATTGCTGGGTGAATCGATAGATGATGCCGCTGGTGAAGCGTTCGATAAAACGGCCAAGCTGCTGGGGCTGGATTATCCTGGCGGCCCAATGCTGTCAAAGCTTGCATCGCAAGGCGTTGAAAAACGCTTTGTCTTCCCGCGCCCGATGACCGACCGTCCGGGTCTGGATTTCAGCTTCTCCGGCCTGAAAACCTTCGCCGCGAATACCATTCGTAATAATGAAAATGACGATCAGACGCGTGCAGATATCGCTCGTGCGTTTGAAGATGCTGTGGTTGATACGCTGATGATCAAGTGTAAACGCGCGCTGGATCAAACCGGTTTTAAACGTCTGGTGATGGCGGGGGGCGTGAGCGCTAACCGTACGCTGCGCGCAAAACTGGCCGAGATGATGCAAAAGCGTCGTGGCGAAGTGTTTTACGCGCGTCCGGAATTTTGCACCGATAACGGGGCGATGATCGCCTACGCGGGCATGGTGCGTTTTAAAGCGGGTGCAACGGCGGATCTTGGCGTGACCGTGCGTCCTCGCTGGCCGCTGGCGGAATTACCGGCGGCATAAGCACATAATATTGTAGGCCCGGTAAGCGTAGCGCCACCGGGCAATACTCTACTCCCGCAGCATCCCTTTCTCTTCCAGAAACGCGATAATTTTTTCCAGACCTTCTCCGGATTTTAAATTACTAAACGTCCACGGACGCTCGCCGCGCATGCGTAGGGTATCGCGCTCCATCACCTCCAGCGAGGCGCCCACGTAAGGGGCCAGATCGGTTTTATTGATCACCAGAAAATCAGATTTGGTGATCCCCGGGCCACCCTTACGCGGGATCTTCTCACCTTCGGCAACGTCGATCACATAGATCGTCAGATCCGCTAATTCCGGGCTGAAGGTGGCGCTCAGGTTATCGCCGCCGCTTTCCACAAAAATCAGATCCAGATTGCCGAATTTCTCGCTCAACGCCTCTACGGCGGCCAGATTCATCGACGCATCTTCACGGATAGCGGTATGCGGGCAACCGCCGGTTTCCACGCCGACGATCCTGTCTGGCTCCAGTGCGCCTGCTTCGGTGAGAATGCGCTGATCTTCTTTGGTATAGATATCGTTGGTTACCACCGCCAGTTGATAGCTGCTGCGCATGGATTTGCATAACGCTTCCAGCAGCGCCGTTTTGCCGGAGCCAACCGGGCCACCAACGCCCACGCGCAGGGGATGCTTGTTGTTACTCATTTTTTCTCCTCAGGAGCGGAATAATCGGGAATATTGGGTTTCATGCCGGGCAGATGCGATGGCCGCCAACGGCGTTGCGGAGCCGAGGCTGGCGTCAGGACACGCCAGCGCCTGTGCCAGACCTTGTGCATACCGGTTGCAGAGCGCAATGATCAAACGCTGGGCCGCCTGCTGCCCAAAAGGGACCAGTTTGACGCCAGCCATCACTGCGCTTTCAATCCAGCTGTAGCCGAGGCTTAACGCCAGCTCGGTCAGGGGGATTTTCCAGCGCACACCCAGCCAGGCCATACCGCAGAGTTGGCTGTCGACAAAGAGCGCGCGCCACTCCCGCGAGCAATCTGCTTCCCAGTCGGTGACCAGCCGTGTAAACGCCGCGCCCCGACTGCGTTCTTCATCCCGTAGTTCGCGGGTTTCCCGGCAGGCCAACAGGTAAGCGCTCCAGCGGCGTGCTGCAGCGAGATCGTCCTGCTCGCAGGCGCGATACAGTCTCGCCAGTAGCGGTAGGTCGACGGTAAAGAAGTTCTGCTCCATCTGCTGGATTTGCCAGTCAGAGAAGTCATCGGCGCTTTTCACCCAGCCGATTTCAACCGCCCACTCCAGACCCTGGGACCAGGTAAACGACCCCACCGGGAGAGCGCTGCTGGCGAGCTGCATCAGACGCAGCTGTTGGATGTTATGCATCAGTGCGCATGGGCGTGATGATGCCCGTGTGATTCACTGGCATAAGCGCCTGCTTCCGGTTCAAACGGTAGTTGAGCGAACGTCACCTCCAGGCTGAACTGGCGCAACATGGCGTCCAGCACATGATCGTGATGGTAGCGCAACTCATCCGGCAGAATTTGCAGCGGAACGTGGCGATTGCCGAGGTGATAACAGGCTTTGGCGAGCAGGAAAGGATCGGCGCAGCGCACCACGGAAACCGACTCCGGCGCGGCGATCACTTCGATCACCTCGCTGCCATCTTCGGTGGTCAGCAGATCACCACTGCGTAACAGCAAACCGCGCGGAAGCATTAGCCCGGCTTCGCGACCGTCGTTCAGCGTCACTCTGGCACGGCTTTTTACTCGAATATCAATGGGTAGCGTGACGCTTGCGGTGACGCGGTGGGCGTGGTCAAGGCGTTGGGTCAGGTAGATCATCGTCACTCCTCAAAACAGGAAATAGCGTTGCGCCATCGGCAAAACGTCTGCCGGTTCGCTGGTGATAAGTTCGCCATCAATGCGCACCTCATAAGTCTGAGCATCGACGGTGATATTGGGTTGCAGGCCGTTGTGGATCATGTCGGCCTTTTTCACCGTCCGACAGCCTTTGACGACGGCGATGGCGCTTTGCAAATTGAGCTGCTGCGGGATGTTTTGCGCGTTAGCGGCCTGCGAAATAAAGGTCAGCCGAGTACGATGCCGCGCCGCGCCAAGTGCACCGAACATCATGCGGTAATGCACCGGCTGCGGGGTGGGGATCGAGGCGTTGATATCGCCCATCGGCGCACAGGCGATCATCCCGCCCTTTACGATCGTCGCTGGTTTTACGCCAAAAAAGGCTGGGGACCACAGCACCAGATCGGCCAGTTTGCCAGGCTCAACGGAGCCAACTTCGTGGGCGATGCCGTGGGTTAGCGCCGGGTTGATGGTGTATTTGGCGACGTAGCGTTTAACGCGCTGGTTGTCGTTGTCGCCTGTTTCTTCTGCCAGCGGACCACGCTGAACCTTCATGCGGTGCGCCACCTGCCAGGTGCGCAGGAGCACTTCGCCCACGCGCCCCATCGCCTGTGAATCGGACGAGGTCAGGGAAAACGCGCCAATGTCATGCAGCACATCTTCGGCAGCGATCGTTTCCCGGCGAATGCGTGATTCGGCAAAGGCCACGTCTTCGGCGATATCCGGATCGAGGTGGTGGCAAACCATCAGCATGTCGAGATGCTCGTCGATGGTGTTGACGGTATAGGGCAGCGTCGGGTTAGTGGAGGAGGGCAGAATATTCGGATGCGCGCAGGCGGTGATGATATCTGGCGCATGGCCGCCGCCCGCGCCTTCGGTGTGGAAAGTATGAATGGTGCGATCGCCAATCGCCGCCAGCGTATCTTCAACGAAACCGGACTCATTGAGCGTATCGCTGTGCAGCGCCACCTGGATATCCATCTCCTCTGCTACTTCCAGGGAACAGTTGATGGCGGCTGGCGTAGCGCCCCAATCTTCATGGATTTTCAGGCCAATGGCGCCCGCGGTGATTTGCTCGCGCAGGGCGTCAGGGTTTGAGCCGTTGCCTTTACCCAGCAAACCGATGTTAACCGGCAAGGCGTCTGCCGCCTGCAGCATGTGCGCGATGTACCACGGACCCGGCGTGCAGGTGGTGGCGTTAGTTCCTGCTGCCGGGCCGGTGCCGCCGCCGATCATCGTCGTTACGCCGGAAACCAGCGCCTCCTGTGCCTGCTGTGGGCAGATCCAGTGAATATGCGTATCCACGCCGCCCGCGGTGACGATCTTGCCTTCCCCGGCGATGACTTCAGTTCCCACGCCGATCGGGATCGTGACGTCGGGCTGAATATCAGGATTACCCGCTTTGCCGATGGCGAAGATCCTGGCGTCCTTAATGCCGATATCCGCTTTCACGATCCCCCAGTGATCGACGATCAGGGCGTTTGTTATCACCAGATCCACACACGCTTGCGCGCGCATTTGTCCCTGGCCCATGCCGTCGCGGATCACTTTCCCGCCGCCGAATTTGACCTCTTCGCCGTAGGTGGTGAAGTCTTTTTCCACCTCAATCCACAGGTCGGTATCCGCCAGACGTACCTTATCGCCGGTGGTTGGGCCAAACATGTCGGCGTACGCCTGCCGTGAAATTTCACTCATCATTTGCCTCCAGTGCGCCCATCACTTCGCTGCGAAAACCCACGATCCTTTGTGCGCCAGCGACGCGCACCAGTTCGACTTCGCGTTTTTGTCCCGGCTCAAAACGTACCGCCGTGCCCGCAGGAATGTTTAGACGAAAGCCGCGTGCAGCCCGCCTGTCAAAGCGCAGCGCCGGGTTCACCTCGGAAAAGTGATAGTGCGATCCCACCTGGATGGGTCTGTCGCCATGATTTTCCACCACGATCGTACAGGTTTCCCGCCCCTGATTGAGCGCGATATTGCCTTTGGCTATCTGATATTCACCAGGGATCATTGCCGCTCCTTAAACGATCGGGTTGTGGACGGTGACCAGCTTTGATCCGTCCGGAAACGTCGCTTCAACCTGAATATCTGGGATCATCTCCGGAACGCCTTCCATCACCTGATCGCGGCGCAGGACGTGACGCCCGTCTTCCATCAGCGAGGCCACAGTTTGACCATCGCGTGCCCCTTCCATGATGAAAGCGCTAATTAGCGCCACCGATTCCGGATAGTTCAGCTTCAGCCCGCGGGCCAGGCGACGTTCTGCCACCAGCGCGGCGGTAAACAGCAACAGCTTGTCTTTTTCTCTGGGGGTCAGTTCCATACGGGGTCTCTTAGGTTTGCCAGATTCGCGGTAGTACGGGCGGTTTGTGTGTCAAAAGCGGGCGCAGAAATTGCCAAATGTCACGCATAACGCGCTGAACAATCAGGTTGTCGTCGGCAAGAAAGCGGATCGTCAGCAGTGAGTCGTTAAGCGTTGCCCCGGCGTAATCGCCAAGCGGCGTCAGCCGCTCGCGCGTGCTTTCCAGCATGTTTTCAGTGGCCGGATAACACAGCAACGTGCCGACCCAGGGATGGTGCGCGACGCCGCTCAGCTCCCCCTTCTGCAACTGCAAGCGCTCTATCAGCAGCGGCTGCCCATTTCGCCACACTTCCAGACGGTTTTGCAGCGTGCCGTGGCTGAAGGACTCCTGCATAACCGGTCGCCCAAGGCACAGCAGATCCCAGGCCAGCAGTCGACTCTCCGACGCGATGTGAAAGACGGACTGGATAGTGGCGTTGGCGCCAGGAAAGAGGATCGTATCCTGGGGGAGCCACTCCAGCGTGGCGTGCGGGGCGAGCGTGAAATGTTGGCGCAGCAACGCCTGCGGCCCACCGCTGCGATAAAACTTTCCCGCGCCGGGCTGGGTGATTAACGCATGGCTGTTTTCGTTGAGAGTTACGGCAATGTGTAGTTCATCCCCGCCGACGATCCCCGCGGGTGGATGAAGCAAATAGAGGTGGCAGACGCCCTCTTCCGGGTAAAACGGACGCTGAACCGTCAATGGACCATGATGACGCGCCGAGGCGAGCACCGTGTTGTGCCCAGTGCGGGTGAAATGCAGATCTAGTTCGGCCTGCCAGCCCCGTGTGAGTGTCTCGTGCGCAACCGTGTCCAGAGCGTTTCCCTTATCAGCATGAGGGTGTTTGCATACAAAAAAGTATGCCTCAGCACATCGGGAAATCGATCATATGAGAAGCTTATGGATAAAGGGGCGACAATATGCCGCCCCAATGGGGTTTTACAGTAAAACGAGGGGCATCCAGACCAGACCGGTAATCACCAGCAGCACAAGGAAAATCAGGCCAAAAATAGCACCGAGTCGCCAGTAATCCACCGTCGGCAAATAGCCGCTGCCGTAGTAGATAGGGCTAGGACCGGTGGCATACGGGGTCAGAATGCTGCCGAGACCAATGGCTGCGCCGACCATCAGGCAGAAGACCGGAAGTGGAATTTCCGGCATCGCCAGCGCGGCGGCAATCATCATCGGTGCCAGGGCGGAGGTATACGCCGTGGCGCTGGCAAAGAAGTAGCGCAGCAGATAGAACACCACAATGAGCGCCACCATCACCATCATCGGCGAATAGCCGCTCAACCCGTTTGCCAGCAGCTTGCCGAACCAGGTAATAAAACCGGTGTTATTGAGCCCGGTCGCCAGCGTTATCAGCGAGGCCAGCCAGAAAAAGACGTTCCACGCGGCTTTATTACTGACGATGTCATCCCAGCTAATGATGCGCAGTACCAGCATCAACGCCACTACGCTGTATCCGACCATCGCGGCGTCAATGTAATCGCCGCCGAAAATCCACAGCACCAGTGCGCCGACCATCAGCACCAACATCTTTTTCTCGCGTGCGCAGAGCGGTCCCATTGCTTTTAGCTCTGTATCCGCCCAGCGCGGAACCTGATCACCGGATTTCAGCACCGGTGGATACAACACGTACGCCAGCCAGGGCACAATCAGCACCAGTAAAATACTCAGCGGCAGCATGCCTAAGAACCAGTCGCCCCAGCTCAGCGCCGTGTGGGACGCGCCTTTCATCAGGCCGATTAACAGCAGGTTCGGCGCCATCGCCGTTAAGAAAATGGCGCTGGTGACGCAGTCGGCGACAATGCCCATCCACATAATGTACGAGCCAATGGAGCGAGAACTGGCGCTATTGGGCTGCGAGTTATACAGCGGCGGCAGGTTGCGGATAATCGGGTAGATTATTCCGGCCCCGCGCGCGGAGTTGGACGGCGTGACGGGAGCGAGGATAAGTTCAGAGAACATCACCGCATAGCCGAGAAACAGCGTCCGGTGCCCCATCTTTTTCACCAGCATCAGCGCGATACGTCGACCGAGCCCGGTTTTCTCATAGCCGGTACCAAACATAAAGGCCGCGAAGATAAGCCAGATTACCGAGTTTGAAAAACCTGATACCGCCCATGACAGCGATTTGGCGGTAAATTTAAAACCGTCCTGCGCGAGTTGCTCCGGGCTGAACAGCAGCCACGGTGAAAGGACGGCGATGATCGAAATGCCAATCATCGCTACCACCGCGCCCGGTACAGGTTCCAGAATAAGGCCCACAATCACACCGGTAAAGACGGCAAAATAGAGCCAGGTGTGGTTCTCAAGACCGTTGGGGACGGGCAGTACAGCAATAATGGCGATGACCACCAGCGGAGCCAGGTATCGCCACCAACCAGCTAAAGGTGCCATTGTTGTATCCCTACGAAAAGGGAGAGGCGCAGCGCCTCTCCGGGAGGGTTATTTGATGTAGTGCACGTGCTCGCAGATTTCATCGACGATAGGATCGCGACGTTCAGCGAACAGCTTTTTGTTTTCGGCGATCAGGTTATTGCCGTGGGTATCGATGGAAACGATCAGCGGGCCGAACTCTTTCACCCGACATACCCACAGGGATTCCGGCATGCCAAGTTCGGTCCAGTGTACCTCTTCGATCTCTTCAACCTGGGTTGCCGCCACGACCGCACAACCTGCCGGGAAGATTACGTGCAGCGCTTTAAACTGTTTGCAGCCTGCTTCCGTTAGCGGTCCCATGCCGCCCTTGCCGACCACCAGTTTGACGCCCGTCTGCTCGATAAAGTCTTTCTCAAACGCTTCCATACGCATGCTGGTGGTTGGGCCAACGGAGACCATCTCCCATTTTTCACCGTTCTTACGTACGATGGGCCCCGCGTGGAAAATGGCTTTGCCGTTCAGGTCATAAGGAATCGGGCGCTTCAGTTCGATCAGGCGGCGGTGACACACGTCACGACAGGTCACCAGCGTACCGGTCAGGTAGATGACATCGCCAACGCGAATGTCGGCCAGATCTTCGGCTTTGATCGGGGTTGTGAGGATCTTTTTCATAACGCGCTCCGGGTGTGAGACAGGTTTTCGAAGGAGAGGTCAGCATGAACCAACAGCGTGCCGCGACGGTGTGCCCAGCAGCCGGTAGAAACGGCAACGCCGATAGTCGACGGATGGCGTGCGGCGGATTCGATATGCACGCCCATCACCGAGCTATTCCCGGTCAACCCTTGCGGGCCAATGCCCAGACGGTTCAGCCCTTCTTCAAGACGCAGTTCCAGTTCGGCCGCTTTTGGATTCGGATGACGTGATCCGATAGGACGTAGCACCGCTTTACGAGAAAGGACGGCGGCGGTTTCCACGGAGGTGGCAATACCTACGCCCACCAGCACCGGCGGGCAAGCGTTGACTGCCAACGTGGAGATATTTTCGAAGACAAATTTCACCACGCCCTCGTAGCCTTCAGAAGGCATTAACACTTTTGAACGTCCCGGCAGCGTACAACCGCCGCCTGCCATGTAGACTTCGATTTCCGCGTCGTCGTTATCAGGGATGATGTCCCAGGTGACCCACGGCACACCGGTACCGGTATTTTTGCCGGTATTCACTTCGTCAAAAATCTCGACCGCGTTATGGCGCAGCGGCGCTTTTACCGTGGCGTCTTCAACGGCCTGTTTCAGGATGCTTTGCAGTTCGCCCAGCAGCGGAAAACGGGAGCCGACCTTCACAAAGAACATAATCTCGCCGGTGTCCTGACAGGCCGGACGGTTCAGGTCGATAGCTTTCTGCATGTTGTCAAACATGGTGTGGTAGATGATTTTACCCATCGGCGAAGTTTCGCCTTCACGCAGCTGTTTTAATTTATCTACGACGTCGTCAGGCATGCGGGTAGAAATCATGGCGGTAAAATCGGCGACAATGTTTGTCAGCGTAGTTATCGCATTTTGGTTATTTTGATTGCTCATCTTGTTAACTCCAGTTCTTTTATTTATCTGGAAATAAATTCTCCGCCACAAACTACCACTAAAAATGTGGGTTTATATTATTTGCCACTGTGAATATCCAATTAACAGATCGTGAATGATGTTCAGATAAGCAATAAAAATTGCGCAAAGGCAGGGTTTAATACGCATGAGGGAATTACACTGCGGTTAACAACTTTACGGATATACCGATCATGCTGAACACGTATCCCCTCGCGAAAGACCTGCAGGTCCTGGTTGAAATTGTTCATAGCGGCAGCTTCAGTGCCGCCGCTGCGGCGCTCGGCCAAACGCCCGCGTTTGTGACGAAACGCATTCAGATCCTTGAGTCCACGCTGGGGACGACGCTGCTAAGCCGCTCCGCGCGCGGCGTGACACTCACGGAGAGTGGTCAACGTTGTTATGAACATGCGCAGGCTATTCTTGCGGGCTATCAGCATCTGGTCGATGACGTCACGCAACTCAAAACACGCCCGGCAGGGATGATTCGTATCGGCTGTAGCTTTGGCTTTGGGCGCAGTTATATTGCACCGGCTATTACCGAACTGATGCATAGCTATCCTGAATTACAGGTGCATTTTGAACTTTACGATCGGCAAATTGATTTGGCGCAGGATAATATCGATTTGGATATTCGTATTAATGACGAGATTCCGGATTATTATATTGCGCATTTGTTAACGAAAAATAGAAGAATATTATGTGCAGCGCCGACGTATTTACAAAAATACGGTGAGCCGACAACGCTGCAGGAATTAAGTCGTCATGATTGCCTGGTCACTAAAGAACGCGATATGACGCACGGGGTGTGGGAGCTGGATAACGGCCAGGAGAAAAAGTCGGTCAAGGTGGCGGGACATCTTTCCTCCAACAGCGGTGAGATTGTGTTGCAGTGGGCGCTACAGGGAAAAGGGATTATGCTGCGTTCCGAATGGGACCTGCAGCCGTTTCTGGCAAGCGGTGAACTGGTGCGTGTGCTGCCGGACTATGCGCAAAGCGCCAATATCTGGGCGGTTTATCAGGAGCCGCTGTATCGCAGCGTGAAGCTTCGGGTGTGCGTGGAGTTTCTGGCGACGTGGTGCCAGAACCGATTAGGCAAACCGGTAGAGGGGTATCACATTCCCCACGCCGGATAAGACGCTGTTGCGTCGCTATCCGACATTAAAATCACTCTGGGTCTCTTTCGCGTTTTTTCTTCAGCTTGGTCCAGATCTTTGGCTCCTGACGACGCCACAGACGCTGAATGTTGTCATGGTGGCGTAACAGAATTAAGCACGACAGCATGGACACCGGGAAAGTGAACTGGGGATTGAACCACCAGACGTAAAAGGGGGCGATCAGCGCGCTGACGATAGCGCCTAATGATGAATAGCCGCTTAATAAGACGGTCAGCAGCCAGGTTCCGGCCATCACGCCGGTTAAGTCCCAACCAATCGGCGCAATTGCGCCAAAGGCGGTGGCAACGCCTTTCCCACCTTTAAAGCCGAAGAAGACCGGCCAAATGTGACCCAGACAGGCGGCGATCGCGATCAATCCCAGCCAGAAGGGGCTAATGCCTAGCGCATAGGCACCCCAGACGGGTAACATACCTTTCAGGACGTCGAAAATCAGCACCGCGACGGCGGCTCCTTTGCCACCGATGCGCAATACGTTTGTCGCGCCCGGATTCCCAGATCCGCTGTCACGCGGGTCCGGTAATCCAGCAAGGCGGCATACCAGAATAGCACTGGAAATTGAGCCACAGAGGTACGCGAAGATAATCATTCCAGGCGCGATTGCACTCATAAGCTGTTCCGTTTTGAAAATGTCGTGTAAAACGCTACTTCTGTGGATAATACGCATATTTCGCCGGAAGTGGTATCCGGGTTAGCCAAAAAGCAGGCAGGTCGTGATGGATATTGTATTTATAGAGCAACTTTCTGTAATCACCACTATTGGTGTTTACGACTGGGAACAAACGATCGAACAACAGTTGGTGTTCGATATCGAAATGGCGTGGGACAACCGTAAATCGGCTAAAAGCGATGATGTGGCTGATTGCCTGAGCTATGCTGATATTGCTCAAACGGTTGTTAATCATGTGGAAGGCGGGCGCTTTGCGCTGGTCGAACGCGTGGCGGAAGAGGTGGCGGATCTGCTGCTGAGCCGTTTTAATTCTCCATGGGTGCGGATCAAACTCAGTAAACCTGGCGCGGTAGCCCGTGCGGCGAACGTCGGGGTTATCATTGAGCGTGGCAATAATCTGAAAGAAAATAATTAAAATAATAATATCTAAACCAAACGGGTATAAAAGGGTCTTTATGTCGGCTCGTTTTCGCCGTGGTTTATCTATCTAGAGGTTCATTAATGAGTGATATGCACTCGCTGCTGGTGGCGGCAATTTTGGGTGTGGTCGAAGGATTGACGGAGTTTTTACCCGTTTCCAGTACCGGCCATATGATTATTGTTGGCCACTTGCTGGGTTTTGAGGGTGACACCGCAAAAACATTTGAGGTGGTTATCCAGTTGGGCTCTATCCTGGCGGTCGTGGTGATGTTCTGGCGACGTCTGTTTGGCCTGATTGGCATTCACTTCGGTAAGGTCCCACATGAAGGCACTGGCAAAGGTCGGCTGACGCTGGGCCATATCCTGTTGGGGATGGTTCCTGCCGTCGTACTGGGACTGATTTTCCACGACATCATCAAATCGCTGTTTAACCCGATCAACGTGATGTATGCGCTGGTGGTAGGGGGCGTGCTGCTGATTGCCGCAGAATGCCTGAAGCCGAAAGAGCCGCGTGCGCCGGGTCTGGATGATATGACCTATCGCCAGGCGTTTATGATTGGCTGTTTCCAGTGTCTGGCGCTGTGGCCGGGTTTTTCTCGTTCCGGGGCGACGATTTCTGGCGGTATGCTGATGGGAGTAAGCCGTTACGCGGCCTCCGAATTCTCCTTCCTGCTGGCCGTGCCGATGATGATGGGCGCAACGGCGCTGGATCTCTACAAAAGCTGGACGTTCCTCAGCGCATCAGATATTCCGATGTTTGCAGTTGGTTTCGTGACGGCGTTTATCGTGGCGTTGGTGGCGATCAAAACCTTCCTGCAGCTGATTAAGCGCATCTCGTTTATTCCGTTTGCGATTTACCGCTTTATTGTGGCGGCAGCCGTTTACGTCGTGTTCTTCTGATTTTGCTAGCTTGCCGGATAGCGGCGTTAAAGCTTATCCGGCAATGCTCTGTCTACGCTTTTGGGCAACGTTGTTCTTTCCAGGCGGTCACCGCCGCGATCCGACGCCGGGTCAGTTCCTCGCGAATTGCCTGACCTTTGAATCCCGCCTCAACGACGTCTTTCGTTGGTACCGCCTGCGCAACCTGCCAGGCTTCACGCAACAGCCTGCCTTGCGGATAATCCGCCGCTTCAAAACCGGTCCGCCCACGCACGTCGGCCTCGCTGGTCAGGGCGATTTGCTCCACGCGCTGCGGTTTGCGCCAGGCATCGATGGAATCAAACAGCTTAACGATGGTTTTCGGCTGCAGGATCGGGAAGGTATGAATGAGGTCGTGAAACTCGGCTACCAGTTTGGCTAAATCACGGATGTCATTCGGCACGCGCAGGCGTTGGCACAGTTGCTCGACCAGCTTCACGCCAGCCGGACCGTGACCGTGGTGGCGTGGCCACAGTGCTTTTGGCGTCAATGCCTTGCCAAGATCGTGGCACAGCGTGGCGAAACGCACGTCGACCTCCGGACTTAACATGGCCGCCATCGACAGCGTCATCAGCGTGTGAATACCGGTATCAATTTCCGGGTGCCATTGCGCGGGCGCGGGAACGCCAAACAGAGCATCTACTTCCGGAAACAGGACGTGCAGTGCGCCGCAGTCGCGCAGGACCTGAAAAAATACCTGTGGGTTGCGGGTGGTTAAAGCACCTTCTGTTTCTTTCCACACCCGCTCTGGCGTCAGGTGTTCCAGTTCCCCTGCGGCGTTCATATCGCGCATCAGCGTCATGGTTTCTTCAGCGATACGAAAACCGAGGTGCGCATAGCGGGCAGCAAAGCGCGCCACGCGCAGCACGCGCAATGGATCTTCGCTAAAGGCGGGGGACACATGGCGTAGCAGACGGTTTTCCAGATCGTCGCGTCCGTTATACGGATCGATAATCTCGCCGTCGTCATCGCGGGCCATTGCGTTGATGGTCAGATCGCGACGCTGAAGATCGGCCTCCAGCGTCACATCCGGCGCGGCGTAGCAGGTGAATCCGGTATACCCCGAGCCTGATTTGCGTTCGGTACGCGCCAGCGCATACTCTTCCCGGGTTTGCGGATGCAGAAACACGGGAAAATCGCGCCCTACCTGCTGGTAGCCCGCGTCGAGCATCTCTTGCGGCGTGGCGCCGACAACAACCCAATCTTTATCTTTAATCGGTAGCCCTAATAACGCATCCCGAACAGCACCACCGACCAGATAAATCTTCACGCCACTTTCCTTTTGAAATTATGATCCCTTAATCATATGTCAGTGCGGCGGAGAAGGCGATTCAGTTCATCCAGCGATCTTTGCGTTTACGGCTGGGGATCATGTGTGGCAGAACCAAGCCGAGCAACAAACCAAGACCCAGCACGCCGCCGCCGTACATAAACCACTGCATGATGATGGTGCGCTGTTTGTCATCAAGCTGAAGGTTGGCTGCGCTGACCTTCTTTTGCGCCACGATAAGCTCGTTCCTCAGCTTCTGGTTTTCTTGTTTCAGCCCGTCGATTACGCTGTCGCTTTGCGACACTTTTTGCTGCATATCGGCGGTGCGCTGATTCCACGTGGTGTCGATATTATTGAGCTTATCGGTCAAGGTCTTAACCTGGTTTTCCAGATCGGGAACGCGGGTACGCAGGCTCGGCGTACTGTTCAGCTCTTTCAGTGGGATCCAGGCGGTACGTCCGGTGCTGTCTTTCACCTGGGCGTAGTTAGTGTTGGCATCGGTCTGTAATAGCGTGACTTCCTCGCCGGCGTTAACCGTACCCACGAGGCGATAATTATCTCCCGGACCGCTGCGGACCCAGGTGTTCAGTTCGTCAGAAACATAGCGCTTTTCTTCGGCATGAGAGACTGCAGTGGCGCTAAGTGCGAGTAAAGTTAATCCAATCAGGCGTAATTTTGGCATCAGGCTGTCGTTATTGTCATAGAAAGTGGAACGATAGTAGTGGCATCAGTGTCTCTACGCAAAGCATTCGACATCAATCGGAATCATCTGTGTCCTTTTTGCCACCACTCGAAACTTTTACGCCCGTCAAATTGCTCGTTGCATGGCAATTTGGCGCAAAATACTATCTACTGACCATAAAGAACGAGCTTAGTTCGCAGTCAGTTTTCTCAACTGTGACATAACCCATAAGTACAAGACCATGGCCCAGGAAATCGAATTAAAATTTATCGTCAATAGTGACGCTGTAGATGCGCTACGTGAACGTCTGAATACGCTGGGGGGAGAGCATCATGCGCCCAGCCAGTTGCTGAATATCTACTACGAAACGCCCGATGCGTGGCTGCGTGGTCACGATATGGGGCTGCGTATTCGCGGTGAGAACGGTCATTACGAAATGACCATGAAAATTGCCGGACGAGTGACGGGTGGCCTGCATCAGCGGCCGGAGTTTAACGTTGCGCTGAACGCGCCAGAGTTGGATCTCTCCCTGTTTCCAACGGAAGTCTGGCCTGATGGCGAACTGCCCGCTGAACTTGCCTCTCAGGTACAGCCGCTCTTCAGCACCGATTTTTACCGTGAGAAATGGCACCTTGATATCGACGGTAGCCGCATTGAAATGGCCCTCGATCTCGGGGAAGTGAAAGCGGGCGAGTTGGCTGAACCTATCTGTGAGCTTGAACTGGAGCTGTTAAGCGGCGATACCCGAGCAGTATTGAAGCTGGCAAACCAGCTGGTATCGCAAACCGGTTTACGCCAGGGCAGCCTGAGTAAAGCGGCGCGCGGCTATCATCTGGCTCAGGGGAATGCACCGCGTGAACTCAAACCGACGCGCATTTTGAAGGTTCCGGCAAAAGCGAGTATTGAGCAAGGGCTGGAAGCGGCGCTGGAGCTGGCATTATCACAGTGGCAGTACCATGAAGAGCTGTGGGTGCGCGGCGTCAAAGGGGCGAAAGCCGAGGTGCTGGCTGCGATGGGCCTGGTGCGTCACATTCTGATGCTGTTTGGCGGTAATGTGCCGCGAAAAGCGAGTGCTCACTTACGTGATTTGCTGACCCAGTCGGAAGCGATCATTGCGTCTGACGTTTCTGCCGTTTCCGCGGTTTACAGCACGCAAACGGCGATGGCCAAGCTGGCGCTGACCGAATGGCTGGTGACCAAAGGGTGGCAGCCGTTCCTTGATGCGAAGGCGCAGGGTAAAATAGCCGACTCCTTTAAGCGTTTCTCAGATACCCATCTCTCGCGCCATGCCGCTGAACTGAAAACAGCTTTTGCTCAGCCGCTGGGCGATCAGTACGCCGATCAACTTCCGCGCCTGACGCGCAATATTGATAGCATGCTGATGCTGGCGGGATACTACGACGAAAAGGTCGCATCGGAATGGATCGCCACCTGGCAGGGTTTACGTCACGCCATTGCGGCCAACCAATACATTGAAATTGAACACTTCCGCAACGAGGCGATTGCTTTGGAACCGTTCTGGCTGCACAGCGGAAAACGATAATCAGGGTGAGGCCGGGATGCCTGATGGCGCTGCGCTTATCAGGCCTACGCGATGGGCGGAAGCGGCATGCAGGCTGGATAAGGCAACATGCCGCTGCCCGGTACTATTCAAAGGATAATCCATAAATGAAGCAGCTCTCTTCACCGTTACAGCAGTACTGGCCGACCGTTGTTGAGCGGCTGCCAGCAGCAATATCTGAGTCCTCGCTTAGCATTCAGGCGAAGTCAGTGCTTACATTCAGTGATTTTTTTCGCGACAGCATTATTGCCCATCCCGAATGGCTGGTCGAACTGGAAAGCACGCCACCCGGGGCGGATGAATGGCAACACTATGCTGATTGGTTACAGCAAGCATTGGTCGACGTTAGCGACGAAAACACGCTGATGCGTGAGCTGCGCCTGTTTCGCCGTCGCATCATGGTGCGTATCGCCTGGGCGCAGACGCTGTCGCTGGTGACGGAAGAGAGTATCTTGCAGCAGCTAAGCCATTTGGCTGAAACGTTGATCGTCGCCGCGCGTGACTGGTTATACGCCGCCTGCTGTCGTGAATGGGGTACGCCCTGTAATCCACAAGGTGTTGCGCAACCGCTGCTGATTTTAGGCATGGGGAAACTGGGCGGCGGCGAACTGAATTTTTCCTCTGATATCGATCTGATTTTTGCCTGGCCGGAGCACGGTAGTACGCAGGGCGGACGTCGCGAGCTGGATAACGCCCAGTTCTTTACCCGTATGGGCCAGCGGCTCATCAAAGTGCTGGATCAGCCCACAATGGATGGATTTGTCTATCGGGTAGATATGCGTTTACGCCCGTTTGGCGACAGCGGCCCGCTGGTGCTGAGCTTCTCCGCGCTGGAGGATTATTACCAGGAACAAGGGCGCGACTGGGAACGCTATGCGATGGTCAAGGCCCGCATTATGGGCGATTGCGACGGTACCTACGTCAGTGAGCTTCGCGCTATGCTGCGGCCTTTTGTTTTCCGCCGCTATATTGATTTCAGTGTGATCCAGTCTCTGCGTAACATGAAAGGAATGATTGCCCGCGAAGTGCGCCGCCGTGGTCTGAAAGACAACATTAAGTTGGGCGCGGGCGGTATTCGTGAAATCGAATTTATCGTGCAGGTATTCCAGCTTATTCGCGGTGGGCGCGAGCCGTCATTGCAATCCCGCTCGCTGTTACCCACGCTCAGCGCCATCAATGCGTTGCACCTGCTGTCAGACACCGACGCGGAACAACTGCGCGCAGCCTATCTCTATTTACGTCGTCTGGAGAACCTGCTGCAAAGTATCAATGATGAGCAGACCCAGACGTTGCCAGGCGATGAACTGAACCGCGCGCGGCTGGCGTGGGGGATGAACGTCGATGACTGGCAGCAGCTAACCGATGTGCTGGCCAGTCATATGGACAACGTGCGCCGGGTGTTTAACGAGTTGATTGGCGATGACGAAGCAGAAACCCAGGAAGAGTCGCTCTCAGAACAGTGGCGTGAACTGTGGCAGGACGCATTACAGGAAGATGACACCACGCCGGTGCTGACGCATCTGGCGGATGACGATCGCCGGCGCGTGCTGTCTCTGATTGCCGATTTTCGCAAAGAGCTGGATAAACGCACCATTGGCCCACGCGGACGCCAGGTGCTGGATCACTTAATGCCACATCTGCTGAGCGATGTCTGTTCGCGTGACGACGCCTCAGTCCCACTGTCGCGCATCACACCGCTGCTGGTAGGCATTGTGACCCGTACGACCTATCTGGAGCTGCTGAGCGAATTCCCCGGAGCGCTTAAGCATCTGATTTCGTTATGTGCCGCCTCGCCGATGATCGCCAGCCAGCTGGCGCGGTATCCGCTGTTGCTCGATGAACTGCTGGATCCGAACACCTTGTATCAACCCACTGCGACGGATGCCTACCGTGATGAACTGCGCCAGTATTTGCTGCGCGTGCCGGAAGATGACGAAGAGCAGCAGTTGGAAGCGCTGCGTCAGTTTAAGCAAACGCAGTTGCTGCGCATTGCCGCGGCAGATATCGCTGGTACGCTGCCGGTGATGAAGGTGAGCGACCACTTAACCTGGCTGGCGGAAGCTATTATTGATGCGGTAGTCCAGCAGGCGTGGATGCAGATGGTCGCTCGCTACGGGCAACCCACTCATCTTGACGGGCGCGAGGGGCGCGGTTTTGCCGTCGTCGGGTATGGCAAACTGGGCGGCTGGGAGCTGGGCTACAGTTCGGATCTTGATTTGATCTTCCTGCATGACTGTCCTATGGACGTGATGACGGATGGTGAGCGTGAGATTGACGGGCGACAGTTCTATCTGCGTCTGTCGCAGCGCATTATGCACCTTTTCAGCACCCGCACCTCATCCGGTATTTTGTATGAAGTGGATGCGCGGTTGCGCCCGTCCGGCGCGGCGGGAATGCTGGTGACATCAACCGAGGCTTTCGCTGATTACCAGCGCAACGAAGCCTGGACGTGGGAGCATCAGGCGCTGGTGCGCGCTCGAGTGGTGTACGGCGACCCACGGTTGACCTCTCAGTTTGATGCGATTCGTCGCGATATCATGACCTTCGTCCGCGATGCGAAAACCTTGCAGACCGATGTGCGCGAAATGCGTGAGAAAATGCGGGCCCATTTGGGCAATAAGCATCGCGATCGTTTTGATATCAAAGCGGATGAAGGCGGCATCACCGACATTGAGTTTATTACGCAATACCTGGTGCTGCGCTATGCGCATGAAAAACCGAAGCTGACGCGCTGGTCGGATAACGTGCGCATTCTGGAGTTACTGGCGCAAAACGACATTATGGATGAGCAGGAAGCGCTGGCGCTTACCCGTGCTTATACGACGCTGCGCGATGAACTTCACCATCTTGCATTGCAGGAACTTCCGGGCCATGTGGCGCCGGAGCACTTCGACGCTGAACGTACGCTGGTGCGTGACAGCTGGCAGAAGTGGCTGGTTGCCGAGTGAAGTGTGCTATTATCGCGCGCAAATTTTAAGACCCTCAGAGAATCTCTCAGGAGACAGGAATGAAAGTAACGCTGCCAGAGTTTGAACGTGCAGGAGTCATGGTTGTCGGTGATGTGATGCTAGATCGCTACTGGTACGGTCCTACCAGCCGTATTTCACCTGAAGCGCCGGTTCCGGTGGTGAAGGTTGATACCATTGAAGAACGTCCCGGTGGCGCAGCAAACGTGGCGATGAACATTGCCTCTCTGGGAGCGAATTCGCGTCTGGTCGGCCTGACTGGGATTGACGACGCGGCGCGTGCGCTGAGCAAAACGCTGGCGGATGTGAACGTAAAATGTGACTTCGTTTCTGTGCCAACTCATCCGACGATCACCAAACTGCGCGTGCTTTCCCGCAACCAGCAACTGATTCGCCTGGATTTCGAAGAAGGTTTTGAAGGCGTGGATCCGCAGCCACTGCATGAGCGTATTAACCAGGCTCTGGGCTCCATTGGCGCTTTGGTGCTCTCTGATTACGCCAAAGGCGCGCTGGCAAGCGTGCAGCAGATGATTGCTCTGGCGCGTAAGGCTGGGGTGCCGGTGCTTATCGATCCGAAAGGGACCGATTTTGAACGCTATCGTGGCGCAACGCTGCTGACGCCGAATTTGTCTGAATTTGAAGCGGTGGCCGGTAAGTGCAAAAGCGAAGATGAACTGGTTGAGCGCGGCATGAAAGTGATTGCAGATTTCGACCTTTCCGCGCTGCTGATCACGCGTTCCGAACAGGGTATGACGCTGCTGCAACCGGGCAAATCGCCACTGCATATGCCGACGCAGGCGCAGGAAGTGTATGACGTGACGGGGGCGGGCGATACGGTGATCGGCGTGCTGGCAGCGACGCTGGCGGCGGGGAACACTCTGGAAGAGGCGTGCTATTTTGCTAATGCCGCAGCGGGTGTTGTCGTCGGTAAACTGGGGACTTCCACCGTTTCCCCGATTGAACTGGAAAACGCCGTGCGCGGTCGGGCCGACACTGGCTTTGGCGTGATGAGCGAGTCTGAGCTGAAACAGGCCGTTGCCAGCGCCCGCAAGCGCGGTGAGAAAGTGGTGATGACCAACGGCGTGTTCGACATCCTACATGCTGGCCACGTTTCCTATCTGGCGAATGCGCGCAAGCTGGGCGATCGTCTGATCGTGGCGGTAAACAGCGATGCTTCGACCAAACGTCTGAAAGGCGAAACGCGTCCGGTCAACCCGCTGGAACAGCGCATGATCGTGCTGGGCGCGCTGGAAGCCGTCGACTGGGTGGTCTCTTTTGAAGAAGACACACCACAGCGTCTGATTGCCGGCATCCTGCCGGATCTGCTGGTAAAAGGCGGCGACTATAAGCCGGAAGATATTGCGGGCAGCAAAGAAGTGTGGGCGAACGGCGGAGAAGTGCTGGTGCTGAACTTTGAAGATGGCTGCTCAACGACCAATATCATCAAGAAGATCCAAAAAGACAGCGATAAATAACAAATGCTGGAAACGTATCGAACTTTTGGATTCGATACGTTTCTTGCTATTGATGCTGCTGTTTTCTTCAACCTAAAGTAAAGGAATAAGGGGAGAGGGGATTTCTCCTCCCGATTTACTTTTACATGACGTTACAATAAGCGTGCGTCACGCTGACCTTAAATCCGACCCCTCTTAGATTTCGTGGGAAACTGTGAACCAGCGCAGTGCTTTTGCGCACAATATGTACAGAATAACTTCGCATCTAGGGAAATACTGAAATTAGAAAAAGCATATGGCCTTAACAGATATTCAATAACTGGAGGGTATGCTCATGAACAGCAATATGTATTCAATGAACAATTTCGATTTCCTGGCCCGTAGTTTTGCCAGGATGCAAGCTGAGGGCCATCCCGTAGATATCCAGGCGATAACTGGGAATATGGATGAAGAACATCGTTGCTGGTTTTGCAAACGCTATGCGCTGTACTGCCAGCAGGCGACGGAGGCCAGGAAGCTAGAACTGGAACACTAACAGAAAAAACGGGCCTTGCGGCCCGTTGTCGTTTTTACTCTTGCGGATCGACTGACGGGATCGCGGGAGCAGGTTTAACTTCTGCCGTTTTTTCACGCGATTCCAGCTCAGTCAGACGTTGCTCAAGCAGCGCCAGCTTTTCACGGGTACGCAGCAAAACCTGAGTCTGTACATCAAACTCTTCACGGCTTACCAGATCCAGACGGGTCAGTTGTGACTGCAGCGTTTGACGAATTTTCTTCTCGACGTCTTCGCCAAACTCGCGGATCCCTTTCGGCATCGACTCGTGAACCTGACGAGCAATCTGCTCAATTTTTTTCGGGTCAATCATTGTGGTTTCCCTGAACTGGTACGTGTTGTTGCCTATTGTAGTGCGAACTGGCACAGGCATAAACCAGAATTGTGTGAAGCTAAGACGAGCAAAGGCGTTGATGAAGGTAATCAATAGCGTTATAGTTAACCCGCTTATTCTCAGGGCGGGGCGAAATTCCCCACCGGCGGTAAATCAACTCAGGTTGAAAGCCCGCGAGCGCTTTGGGTGCAAACTCAAAGGTCAGCAGATCCGGTGTAATTCCGGGGCCGACGGTTAGAGTCCGGATGGGAGAGAGTAACGATCCAGTCGGGCATGGACCCGCTCACGTTATTTTTTTGCCGCTTAGACGGTACTCCTAAGACTGCCCTGATTCTGGTAACCATAATTTTAGTGAGGTTTTTTTACCATGAATCAGACGCTACTTTCCTCTTTTGGTACGCCTTTCGAACGTGTTGAACTTGCGCTGTCTGCGCTGCGTGAAGGACGCGGTGTGATGGTGCTTGACGACGAAGATCGTGAAAACGAAGGCGATATGATTTTCCCGGCAGAAACCATGACTGTTGAACAGATGGCTCTGACCATTCGTCACGGCAGCGGTATTGTATGCCTGTGCATCACTGAAGACCGACGCAAACAGCTCGATCTGCCAATGATGGTGGAAAATAACACCAGCGCTTACGGTACCGGTTTTACCGTCACCATTGAAGCCGCAGAAGGCGTGACCACCGGCGTTTCCGCTGCGGACCGTGTTACTACGGTGCGTGCGGCAATTCAGGATGGCGCTAAACCTTCCGATCTTAACCGTCCGGGGCACGTTTTCCCGCTGCGTGCTCAGGCAGGTGGCGTGTTGACCCGCGGTGGTCACACTGAAGCAACCATCGACCTGATGACGCTGGCAGGGTTTAAACCGGCAGGCGTGCTGTGCGAACTGACCAATGACGATGGCACCATGGCGCGTGCGCCAGAATGTATCGAATTTGCCGGCAAGCATAATATGGCGGTAGTTACTATCGAAGACCTGGTGGCTTACCGTCAGGCGCATGAGCGCAAAGCCAGCTAATCGCAAATTACCACGTTAGTCGCGGTAAGTATAAAAAACCGAAGCCATCTTCCAGGCTTCGGTTTTTTTGTTTCTTGCTCCGATTATTTGGTTCTCACCCGCTTTAATGCCCATGCGGCGCTCATAATGACGAGCAACAGTAAGCACAAACTAAAGGCCAACAAACAGGCCTGCGCCATGTTCATAAAATGCCAAGGCGGGATCAGATACCAGCCTTCTGACTGCTGGTACAGATCGACAAACCACTTTTGCGTACTGCTGAGCGCCACGCCGTCGGGAACAATGGGAGCGTCATAGCCGCAATCTCCTGTGGGTTTAAACCACTCCGGTGCCCAGTTGGCCAGAGGCAAATTGAAAGGGAATGTCGGATCGGTGGAACATCCCTGTACGCCAAACAGCGAATCCGGGTCCGGATTATGTATAGCATAATGAATGCCGTTAAGTTTGATGGAGAACTTAATGCCCATGATGCTGCCGTAAAATGCCGCGATACAACCGATGAGCTTCAGAACAACATTTTTGGGGTTGATTGCCGCAATCAATCCGCCAAAAACCATCACCAGCATGGCAAAACGAATGTAGACACATTGCTCGCAGGGGGCCATGTAGAGATAGATTTGGAAGAACGAGTGCGCCAGAATAATCAATCCACCCATTGCGCAAGCCATCAACAGCCACAGAAAGCGCTGTTCCTGCCATCTCACCAGGGTATCAACCGGTGTATTGCGTAAGTCTCGCCACGATCCTTTTATGAAAGCCATAGCCGGGTCCCTGTTTATTTTTTCGCGAGCTCTCTGACAAGCTCAGCCATGGAATCAATAGATTTGATATTTTTGGTGTAGATCAGGTATTTACCATTGACGACGTAAGCCGGAACGCCCTGAATTTTGGCGACATCATATGCTGCTTTCCATTTCTCCAGGGTTTGCTGGACGGCAGGATCCTTCAATGCCGCGTCAAAATCAGCCTGGCTCATGCCCGCTGCATCCAACCCTGTTTTGATGAATGAGGCGGGATCTTTACCCTCTGACCAGCGCTCTTTCTTATCGTGGTAGGCGGCGTAATAAGCGAACTTGGCTTTTTTAAACTGTGATTTAGCGTCAAACAATGAAATACCTGCAGCCATGTCCCTGGCAATCATTACGGCAAAGATTTCGCTGGCCTGTTTACCGTATTCCCCTTTGGTTTCCAGATGAAATGGAGTGAAAGTAACGACATCGGCGACTTTGTCTGACACGGGCCCTGTCACGGCTTTATCATATTTGTAGCAAAATGGGCAGGCGTAACTGAATACTTTGATCAACGTCTTATCAGCATTGGGAATTGGTTTTTCCAGAACCATATAATCAGTGCCTTCAGTAAACGCTGATGCTGCAAACGGTGAGGCCAGCGCGGCGGTTAATACCACGCTTTTAAATAATGAAGTGATCCATTTAGATGACATAATTAATCCTTAATCTAATTATTTAAACATTTGGCGTGGATGAACCAGCAATGCACGGTAGTGAGTTTGATTTGGCTTATCGGACAGGACATTAATTTCGACTTTGACTTCTTTTGTTTTGTAGTCAATTTCGTTGATTTTGCCGATGGTTGGCTGTCCAACGTCAAATAAATTAATCGAACCACCAAAGCCAAACATGGTGTCGCGATCTTTTTGATATTCGATAACCGAGGTGATAGGGCTATAAAAATCATAACCGCGCTCTTTTCCGTACTCCCAAATTTGCTGGACGGTCCCTTTTTTCTCGTCAATTTTATATTCGACGAAACGGGAGTATTTCATTGTTGGTAACGCCGGTTGTTCGAGTCCGCGGCCATCGCCGTTGTCAAAAATGGTAAGCGTTCCTTTGCTGGAGAGCCATGCGGTGTGTTGAGTGTAGGTAAAATCAAAATCGGTATTCTCGCACTTGCCATTTTCATCACATTTCAGTGCGTTGCCTTTATCATCAACCGGTTTTAACAGCTTGCTTGCCAGCGCCTTATTCCAGCCTTTAGACGGTGCAAGGATCCACTTCACCTGTTTATCTCGACCGATTTTGACAACCCCCTGATGGCGGGAAGAGATAATGATGGCATCATCTTTGGCGTCAAAGGCGATGGAGTTAACGTGCGCCCAGTTACGACCCGCACCCACGCCGAGGGCATCACCGTAGGGGGTATCAGGCTCCAGTTTTGCCTGCTGGCCGGCATGAGCGAGGTCCACGTTGACGCACACCGCGCCCGCATCTAACGCACCCAGCAGTGCATCACGCATCGGATCGAGAATTTTTGTCAGATCCCACACGTCAACAACACGACCGGATTTGTCGACTTCAATAATCTGGTCGCGGATAGTTTGTACGTGAATGCCATCTTCCTTGCGATAGTCGCGTTTACCCACGCGAAGCAGTACGGTGCCGTTCACCGTTTCGACGGACTCATGCGATGCGTCGAGGAATCCGCGCGGCAGCTTATGGTCGGCCAGAATCTGGCCCATCATATCGAACTCATACCAGTGCTGGCCCTGTACGGCGGTGAAGGTGCCGCGCGGTGTCTCCCGTATGCCCATCAGGTAACCGCGCTTGTTGATATCCATGTCATGACCGTCATAGAAAGTGTCCTGATCCAGCCACCAACGATATTCGCCTTCCGTATCAACGACAAAGGTAAAGGGTGCGATATCAAAGGGTAATGCGCCACCGGCCGGACCTGCATCCAGGATACCGGCATTTTTATCTTTTTCACCATGCCAGTGGAATTCTGCGCCCTGCGCGGTAAAGGTGTGGGTATTCACCAGATAGAGACGGTCTTCAAAGCCAGGTGCGACCTTAATAACGTTTGTTTGCTGTAAATCGGAAATAGAACGGTTATCCATGTAGTGATTAACGATGGCAGATGTTTGCACCACGTAATCTTCCTTGATGGCCTTGCCATTTTCTTTATATTCAACGGTGACCTTATTAGCGAACTTTTGATAAAGGCCAAAAATAGGAACCCCATCGTAGGTGGCGAGGGATTCTTTGCCGACGGTATAGGTAATTGGGACTCCTTTTTCACCTTTACCATGAACGGTGACTTTAACATCCGAAATAACGTGACTATCTAATTCAACCAGTGCGGTAAGAGGGGCGTTTCCGTATGGGTCAACGACTATCGCACCCAATTTTCCTGCGGGCTGGGCTGGTTGGAAACCCGCGGCAAATGAATTCCCTGCGGCAAAGCCAAACGTCAGTGCAAGCGTTCCGGCTAGAAGTGTTTTTCGGTACTGTGTAAACATGGATATATCTCCTTATATTATCTTTAAATATAACAGTGCTGAATATATTATGTTTTTACGATGTGAATATAATAAAAAATGGTATTGCTGATGCTACTTTTATGGTGAATATATTAATATTGATGAAATGTATTATTTTGCAGGTGCTAATTTTTATTATTTTTTGGATGGTATGAGTGCGTTATTTTAAGGGCAATATTTATTATTGCGCAGTGTGATCTTGTCGACATTGTTTTATTTTTTATAACGGTGTTAACTATTTGCATAGCTGCTGGTTTATATGATCGAAATCATATATTTGTTTTTGGAATATGCCACTATAGGAGTATGTCAGAATAAGGTTGTGTAAAATTTTAACGTTAAATGTTTAATGATGTTAAATTTTAAGGGTAAAAGAATGTTTATCGCCTGGTACTGGATTGTATTAATTGCACTCGTTGCAGTTGGTTATTATTGCCATATGAAGCGTTATTGTCGGGCATTTCGGCAAGACCGGGATGCATTACTCGAGGCGCGAAACAAACTCTTTCGTCGTTCTGGCGAAGATAACAGCGCGGTTAAGGAACAGGAATAGTCCTTCACGTTCTGCTATGGATGAGCGGATGCTGTAAATTAGCAGGGTGGCATCCGCCCTCTGAATTAGCCGATCCCCATGGACTGGAGGATGACAAGACTTAATCCCATCACCGACATTCCACAAAGTACCCCATAGCTGGGATTATTATTCGGATCGATCTCTTTTGCCAACGGCATTAGCTCATCGACGGACAGCGCTACCATAATTCCTGCGACTGCTGCCATTATTGCCGCCATCACTACCGGCGAGATCAGGCTCCCCAGAATTAACCACGCCAGTACGCCACCCAGGATTTCCGCCATGCCCGAGATCCCGGCCCAGAATATCGCCGTACGTTTGGAGCCCGTGGCTGCATAGACTGGACCCGCAACGGCTAATCCTTCAGGAATATTGTGTAATGCGACGGCAAGGGCAATACCAAAGCCCAGCTCGAGGTTGCTGCTGGCGGTAACAAACGTCGCTATCCCTTCCGGGAAGTTGTGCAGGCTAATGCCGAGCGTTAATAAAATCGCGGTACGTTTAATGGAGCCGGGCAGTGGCCGCGTGGTTTTCTGTACCAGATCCTGAGGGTGCGCGTGCGGCAATAGGCGGTCCAGGCCAAAGTATCCCAGTAAGCCAACGATAAACATTCCGTAGCCCAATACCGGCGACATACCTTCAGCAGCCAGTGCGGCTGGGAGCATCTCCATCAGTGAGATCAGTAACATAATCCCTGCGGCGAAGCCTAACGAAAAGGCGAGCACGCGGTTGGAGGGTTTTTGCCCTAACACGCCGAGAAATGCGCCGATAAACGTGGCGGCGCCTGCCAGTAAAGTCAGAAGTAAAGGTACTGACATCGACAAATAAAACTCCTTATCAATCTGCTGTCCGGGTCGGATCGTCAAAATAACTGATGATCTTCATCATGGTTATCTGAGTTCTTCATCAGCCGAATAAGCGTATTGTGGTGGTATCAAAATGACTCCCTCAGTAAGGATATCATCATGTCTTCAACTCGTATGCCAGCATTGTTTTTGGGTCACGGTAGCCCGATGAATGTTCTGGAAGATAACGTTTATACCCGCGCCTGGCAGCAACTGGGGGAAACGTTGCCGCGCCCGAAAGCCATTGTGGTGGTCTCGGCGCATTGGTTCACTCGTGGCACGGGCGTGACGGCGATGGAAGCGCCTAAAACAATCCACGATTTTGGCGGTTTTCCGCAGGCGCTGTATGACACCCATTACCCGGCTCCTGGATCACCGGAACTGGCGCAGCATCTGGTTGACTTGCTGGCCCCAGTGCCCGTTACCTTAGACAAAGAGGCGTGGGGTTTTGACCACGGTTCATGGGGCGTGCTGATCAAGATGTACCCGCATGCGGATATTCCGATGGTGCAGCTGAGCATTGACAGTACCAAACCTGCGGCCTGGCATTTTGAAATTGGCCGCAAGCTGGCGGCACTGCGTGATGAGGGCATTATGCTGGTAGCCAGCGGTAACGTGGTGCATAACCTGCGCACTGCGCGTTGGCACGGTGAGAACACGCCATATCCGTGGGCGACCTCATTCAACGAATATGTTAAAGCAAACCTGACATGGCAGGGACCGGTTGAACAGCACCCGCTGGTGAACTATCTCGATCATGAAGGGGGATCGTTATCGAACCCGACACCGGATCACTATCTGCCGCTGCTGTATGTATTAGGTGCCTGGGACGGCAAAGAGTCGGTGACTATTCCTGTTGACGGGATTGAGATGGGAAGTTTGAGTATGTTGTCGGTGCAGGTCGGATGATAAATGCGCCCGATGGCACTGCGCTTATCGAGCCTACAGTTCGTGCTGTAGGCCGGGTAAGACGCAGCTACCACCCGGCACTCTCAGTCATTCGACAAAAATATGCGGATAGAAACGCGAGAGATCCTGCGTGATCAACGCGCGGTCTTCGCGAATGCCAATGCCAGCTGGTTGATCGTTGATTAGCCAGCTGCCGATCAACATATAGCTGTCGCCAAACTTCGGTAGCTGATGGAATTGCTGCACGATCATACCTTCTTCGCCGTACGGCCCTTCCACTGCTTCGATCGTTTTACCGTTTTCGATAATTGAAACGTTCGCGCCTTCACGTGAGAAGATCGGCTTTACGACGAATTTATCCATCTGAGGATAGTCATCTTCGGCGAAATACGCAGGCAGCAGATTCGGATGATCCGGGAACATTTCCCACAACAGCGGTAATAACGCTTTGTTAGAGATGATGCTCTTCCAGGCTGGTTCCAGCCAGCGAACGCCAGCGTCTTCCAGCTTAGTGGAGAACATTTCGCGCAGCATGAATTCCCACGGATAGAGCTTGAACAGGTTAGCTATGACCTGATCTTGCATATCCGTGAACTGACCCTTTTCACCAAGACCAATATCTTCGACATAGAGGAATTCAGTGGCGATTTCAGCTTCGGCAGCGCAATCCTGCAGATACTGGATCGTTCCGCGATCTTCCACCGTATCGCGACAACAGGTCAGATGTAGCAACTGAAAACCATACTGCTCACGCAGCTCGGCGAAACGCTCGATCAGCTTTTCCTGCAGACTGTTGAATTGATCGCTGCCTTCCGGCAGGTTGCCTGCATTGAGTTGGTCCTCCAGCCAGATCCACTGGAAAAACGCAGCTTCGTACAGAGAGGTTGGCGTATCGGCGTTGTTTTCTAACAGCTTAGGCTCGCCCGTGCCGTCCCACGCCAGATCGAGACGCGAATAGAGCGACGGCTGCTGTGTCAGCCAGGACTGGCGGACAAAGCCCCAGGTATGCTTCGGAATGCGAAACTTGGTCATCAGCTCATCGCTGGCGATGACCCTTTCCACCACTTTGAGACACATTTGATGCAGCTCTGCGGTGACCTCTTCCAGCTTTTCGACCTGAGCAAGCGTGAGCTTATAATACGCATCCTCACACCAGTACGGCTCGCCGTACATAGTGTGAAAGTTGAAACCGTATTCGGTGGCTTTATCGCGCCAGTCCGGGCGCTCAACAATACTGACTCTTTCCATGACGATCAGCCGCCCATTGAACGAGTGGTAGTACCGCTTGCGCTACGCTGCATGGTGCTCTGTTTAGCCACAGATTCGCCAAATCCGCCGCGGGTTACGGTAGAGGTGGTAGCCGGTTTCGGCGCCATGGCGGTTTTCGGTACGGTCATGGTGCGACCTGGCGTTGCGGCGCCGTAGTTTTTGCCGCCGGCATCCGTATATTTGCCGTATGCCGGGCTGGCCGGATTTTTCGAGCTGAACAGCGGCTGCTGAGCGCCCATACCGCCACCCATCATGCGGCCCATCATATAGCCTGCCATCAGCGGCATCCAAAAGCTGCCGCTGCTTTGATTCTGCGCCTGAGCCTGGCCTTCACCGGTCGGCGCCATGCCCGCTTGTGCAGGTGCCTGTTGGCACTGGCCTTCGCCGAATTCAGCGATACAGTCTTCGCGAGTGGCGTATTTTGGCGCGGTGCGTTCAGCTTCTTTCAGCGCATTGTTAAACGCGGTGGTACATTCGGCGCTTTTACCCGGATTAGCTGCAGAGCAGTCGTCCGCGTTCTGATAAAGCGAAACCGTTTCGTCACTCTTTTCACAGCCCGCGAGCATAAAAACAGCGGTAACTGCCAGAGCGACAGGAGTCAGGTGGCGCGCGCTCCAGCTTTTGCGGAACGAGGCGTGATGTATAGATTTTGTCCGTTTCATTTATGTCTTCCAGGACCCAGTGGTAACTCTGCTCAGAATAGAGGATGACTGGTCGAAATTGAAGCGGGAAGAGGCGAGAATGCGGAAGAAGGGGCGGATCTTTACGTTGCCTTACGTTCAGACGGGGCCGAAGCCCCGTCATCAGCATCAGTTACGGAACGGGTTGTTACCGTTGCTGCTGGTTGAACGTGCAGCCGTTGGTTGAGCCGCAGGCATATTGCCGTTGCTGTTAAAGTCATTCACAGCGGCATCTTGCTGCGGATTTTGCGGCGCTACGTTATCCGGAGAAGTCGGGATCGGTTTACCCAGCGTATTGTTCAGCGCCACCAGATCCTGCTCGTTCAGCGTACCGAGCGCAGATTTGACGTTAAGCTGGTTGATAAGATAGGTATAACGCGCATTCGCCAGTTGCTGCTTGGCGTTGTACAGCGTGGTGGTGGCATCCAACACATCCACGATGGTACGGGTACCTACGGAATAGCCTGCTTCCATCGCATCTAAAGAGCTTTGGGCAGAGACAACTGCTTGTTTGTACGCGTTAATGCTACTGATAGAAGCATTAATGTTGTTGAACGAAGAACGCACGGTTTGCACCACGCTACGGTGTGCGCTTTCCAGTTGTTCGCTCGCGCCAACAAAGTTGTACTGCGCTTGTTTCACCTGCGAGTTAACCATCCCGCCCTGGTACAGCGGCAGCGAGAAGTTCAGACCGATTTTGTTCTGGCCCATGTTGCTGTCGTCATACTGGGAGGTGTTGGTTTTCGACCCGTTGTAGGAGGTGTCAGAAACGCCGGTAGAGGCGGTCAAACCCAGCGTCGGTAAGTGACCATCCTGCGCCAGACGAATCTGTTCACGCGCCAGATCCTGGCTCAAACGCGCCTGCAATAATGAGAGGTTGCGGTTTTCTGCTTCTTTCAGCAGCGCGTTCACCGCCTGCGGTTTGTTGGTTTTAAAGCCATCAACGTTCAGCGAAGCCAGTTCCGGGTAGTAGTTACCGGTCACCTGGCGCAGCTGTTCTACCGCGTTGTCGAGATTGTTACGCGCGGTAACTTCGTTCGCCAGCACGGTATCGTATTGTGAACGGGCGTTCTGTACGTCAGTGATGGCGACCAGGCCCACGTTAAAACGCTGTGTGGTCTGATCTAACTGACGATAGACCGCATCTTTCTGTGCCTGAGTGTAAGACAGCACGTCAATCGCGTTCAGTACGTTAAAATAAGCGGTAGCGGTATTCAGGATCAGCGTTTGCTGATCGGTCTGATACGTTACGTCCTGGATGCCTGCTGCTTTTTCTTGCAGCGTCAGGGCACGCCATTTAGACATGTCGAACAGCGTCTGAGTCAATTGTAATGACGCGCTGGTTGCGTTGGAGTTGACGCCATTTGCATCACGGTAGCCATTGCTGTAGGTGTAATCGGCACCTAAACCTAGTTGCGGCAGTAATGGGCTACGCGCTTCGTTAATTTTTTCGAATGCAGCATCGCGATCGGCGGCGGATTTACGCAATTCCGGGTTGCTCAGGCGTGCTTGCTGATAAACCTGCATCAGGTTTTCTGCCTGGCTCAAAGTAGTGAACCCCGACAGGCTCAGGCCGATAAGGATGGGGAGCAATTTCTTCATTTGCATTCCTTGTTGTGAAGCAGTATTTAGCGCTGATCAAATTGTAAAAATATTTGCTGATTCTAGCAGAATCCGCCACTTCAAAAAGTTGGCGTTACGTGCCATACGGCGTTAATTTGCATCAATTTAACACAAGGGCGTTCAAACATCAGTCAAACGACCTTGAAATTCACATTTTAATCACTATTGGTTTCAGGACAGCACAATGCGTAAACCAGACAACTTGCCAATGACTTTCACTAAAAATGATGTAGAAATTATTGCACGAGAAACGCTATACCGCGGTTTTTTTTCACTGGATCTTTATCGGTTCCGCCATCGCCTGTTTAACGGTGGTATGAGCGGTGAGGTAAAGCGCGAAATTTTTGAGCGCGGACACGCGGCAGTCTTGCTACCCTTTGACCCTGAGCGGGACGAAGTTGTTCTGGTCGAGCAGATCCGTATCGCGGCGTTTGATACCAGCGAAAGCCCGTGGCTCCTGGAAATGGTGGCTGGAATGATTGAAGAGGGCGAAACCGTTGAGGATGTGGCTCGTCGTGAAGCGATGGAAGAGGCCGGGCTGGAAGTTAAACGTACCAAGCCCGTTCTGAGCTATCTGGCAAGCCCTGGCGGCACCAGTGAGCGCCTGTCTATTTTAGTTGGCGAAGTGGACGCCACGACCGCGAGCGGGATCCACGGTCTGGCTGATGAAAACGAAGATATTCGTGTTCATGTGGTGAGCCGGGAGCAGGCTTATCAATGGGTTGAAGAGGGGAAAATCGACAACGCGGCTTCTGTCATCGCCTTGCAATGGTTACAGCTGCACTATCAAGAGTTAAAAACTGAGTGGAAAAAATGAAGCGTTACACACCTGACTTCCCTGAAATGATGCGCCTGTGCGAAACCAACTATTCGCAATTGCGCCGTCTGCTGCCGCGTAATGACGCAGCCGATGAAACAGTGAGCTATCAGGTCGCAAACGCACAATATCGGTTAACGATCGTTGAATCGACCCGATACACTACGCTTGTCGCGATCGAACAAACGGCACCCGCGGTCACTTACTGGAGCCTGCCGTCATTGACAGTCCGCCTGTATCATGACGCGAGGGTGGCCGAAGTGTGTTCGAGTCAGCAGATCTTTCGCTTCAAAGCGCGGTATGATTATCCTAATAAAAAGTTGCATCAACGCGACGAAAAGCATCAAATTAATCAGTTTCTGGCCGACTGGTTACGGTACTGTTTAGCACATGGAGCGATGGCGATTCCGGTTTATTAGCGTCGTGAAACCTAAGGACACCATTTGGAAAGCCTGTTAACCCTTCCTTTGGCTGGTGAGGCCAGAGTCAGGATCTTACAAATTACAGACACTCACCTGTTTGCCGAAAAGCATGAAACGCTGCTGGGTGTAAACACCTGGGACAGCTATCAATCCGTACTGGATGCAATACATGCAGAGTCGCCTGAATACGATCTGATCGTCGCGACTGGTGATTTGGCGCAGGATCAATCCGCTGCGGCCTATCAGCATTTTGCTGAGGGCATCGCAAGCTTTCGTGCGCCCTGCGTTTGGCTACCGGGCAATCACGATTTTCAGCCGGCAATGTACAGCGCGCTACAGGACGCGGGGATCTCACCCGCTAAACGCGTCTTTATTGGTGAACAGTGGCAAATCCTGTTGCTGGACAGCCAGGTGTTCGGCGTTCCCCACGGTGAATTAAGCGAATTTCAGCTCGAATGGCTGGAACGTAAACTTGCCGATGCGCCTGAGCGCAATACTTTGCTGCTTCTGCATCATCATCCTCTGCCAGCAGGCTGTAGCTGGCTCGATCAGCATAGCCTGCGTAATGCCGCAGAGCTGGATAACGTGCTGGTGAATTATCCTCGTGCCAAGTATTTGTTGTGTGGGCATATTCATCAGGAACTGGATTTGGACTGGAACGGACGCCGCCTGCTGGCGACGCCGTCGACCTGTGTGCAGTTTAAGCCACACTGTTCCAACTTCACGCTAGATACCATCAGCCCCGGCTGGCGGACGCTGGAGCTTTTTGCTGACGGGACGTTGCAGACTCAGGTGCGCCGTCTGCAGGGTAATCGGTTCCACCCTGATACCGCTTCAGAAGGCTACTGATGTCTACGCTTCTTTATCTTCACGGATTTAATAGTTCTCCTCGTTCGGCGAAGGCATGTTTGCTGAAAAACTGGCTGGCGGAGCATCATCCGCACGTTGAGATGATCGTACCCCAGTTGCCACCGTATCCGGCCCAGGCCGCAGAGATGCTGGAATCGATCATTCTTGAACATGGCGGAGAGTCGCTGGGAATTGTCGGTTCTTCGTTGGGAGGCTATTACGCCACCTGGCTGTCGCAATGTTTTATGCTGCCCGCGGTGGTGGTGAACCCTGCTGTCCGACCTTATGAACTGCTGGTCGACTATCTCGGTCAAAACGAGAACCCCTACACGGGGCAGCAATATGTGCTAGAGTCACGCCATATTTACGATCTTAAAGTCATGCAGATTGACCCGCTGGAAGCGCCGGATTTGATCTGGCTGCTTCAACAAACGGGCGATGAAGTGTTGGACTACCGCCAGGCGGTGGCGTATTACGCCTCCTGCCGCCAGACAGTTATTGAGGGCGGAAACCACGCATTCACGGGCTTCGAAGATTATTTCAACCCGATTGTCGATTTCCTTGGACTGCACAGTTTCTGACGATCAATTCGAATTGCTTATTTAAACCATGACGCAAACTTATAACGCTGATGCCATTGAGGTACTCACTGGGCTTGAGCCGGTACGCCGTCGCCCGGGGATGTACACCGATACAACCCGTCCGAACCATCTTGGACAGGAAGTGATTGATAACAGTGTGGATGAAGCACTGGCGGGCCACGCAAAACGCGTGGACGTGATTTTACATGCCGACCAGTCTCTGGAAGTTATTGATGATGGCCGCGGCATGCCGGTAGACATTCACCCTGAAGAGGGCGTTCCGGCGGTAGAGCTGATCCTCTGTCGTCTGCACGCAGGCGGTAAGTTCTCCAACAAAAACTATCAGTTCTCTGGTGGTTTACATGGGGTGGGGATCTCCGTGGTCAACGCCCTGTCGAAGCGTGTGGAAGTGAATGTGCGCCGCGACGGGCAGGTGTACAACATCGCGTTTGAGAACGGCGATAAGGTGCAAGATTTACAGGTTGTCGGTACCTGCGGTAAACGCAATACCGGAACCAGCGTGCACTTCTGGCCGGATGAAAGCTTCTTTGACAGCCCGCGTTTTTCCGTTTCGCGCTTAACGCACGTACTGAAAGCCAAAGCGGTGCTGTGCCCAGGCGTTGAGATCACCTTTAAGGATGAGGTCAATAACAGTGAACAGCGCTGGTGCTACCAGGATGGCCTGAATGACTATCTGAGCGAAGCGGTAAATGGCTTGCCGACGCTGCCGGAAAAACCGTTTATCGGTAATTTCAGCGGTGAAACAGAAACCGTGGACTGGGCGCTGCTCTGGCTGCCGGAAGGCGGCGAGCTGCTGACTGAAAGCTATGTGAACCTGATCCCAACCATGCAGGGCGGTACGCACGTTAACGGCCTGCGCCAGGGTCTGCTGGATGCAATGCGCGAGTTCTGTGAATACCGCAATATTCTGCCGCGCGGCGTGAAGCTGTCGGCGGAAGATATCTGGGATCGCTGTGCTTACGTGCTGTCGGTAAAAATGCAGGATCCGCAGTTTGCCGGACAAACCAAAGAGCGCCTCTCTTCGCGGCAGTGCGCGGCATTCGTCTCTGGCGTGGTGAAAGATGCTTTCAGCCTGTGGCTGAACCAGAACGTGCAATCAGCCGAACTGCTGGCTGAGATGGCGATTTCCAGCGCCCAGCGTCGTCTGCGGGCCGCGAAAAAAGTGGTGCGTAAAAAGTTGACCAGCGGTCCGGCGTTGCCGGGTAAACTGGCGGACTGTACCGCACAGGATCTTAATCGCACCGAACTGTTCCTCGTCGAAGGTGACTCGGCGGGCGGATCGGCTAAACAGGCGCGCGATCGTGAATATCAGGCGATCATGCCGCTGAAAGGTAAGATCCTCAACACCTGGGAAGTCTCTTCCGATGAAGTGTTGGCCTCGCAGGAAGTTCACGATATTTCGGTGGCGATCGGCATCGATCCGGACAGTGATGATCTGAGCCAGCTGCGCTACGGTAAGATCTGTATTCTGGCGGATGCGGACTCCGATGGTTTGCATATCGCCACGCTGCTGTGCGCGCTGTTTGTGAAACACTTCCGTACGCTGGTGAAACACGGTCACGTCTATGTGGCGCTGCCGCCGTTATACCGTATCGACCTCGGTAAAGAGGTGTATTACGCGCTGACGGAAGAAGAGAAAGCGGGCGTGCTGGAGCAGTTAAAACGCAAGAAAGGCAAGCCGAACGTGCAGCGCTTTAAAGGTCTGGGTGAAATGAACCCGATGCAGCTGCGTGAAACCACGCTGGATCCAAACACCCGCCGCCTGGTGCAGCTCATCATCGAGGACGAAGACGATCAGCGTACCAACGCAATGATGGATATGCTGCTGGCCAAGAAGCGTTCTGAAGATCGCCGTAACTGGTTGCAGGAGAAAGGCGACCTGGCGGATCTCGAAGGGTAATTGACCGTGAATGCCTGGTGGCGCTGGGCTTACCAGGCCTGAGGATTGCAATATAAGCCGGATACGTCTGTTTATGGCGTTATCCGGCAAATCGACAATCTTAAATGCCAGACTCCAGAATACGAATACTCATGTCCAGCACGTCGCCTTTCACGGCTTCGCTATAGGCTTTCATATGCGGTGTCTGCAAATGCGCTTCAAGATGCGCAATGCTTTCCCACTGTTCAACCATCACGATTGAGTCCGGGGCTGTGGTCTGAAAACTGACGCCAGCAGCATGATCGACCATCGGCGCGTAGCCGTGGCAGCCTTCTTCTTTTAATACGGTTGGAACGATTTTAGCGAATTGATCCAGTACCGCCTGGCGGTGATGTTGACCTGGACGTGTACGGATTTCTGCAATAACGGTAAGCATGGTTAACTCCTTCTAATTCCAGGTTACCAGTTAACCAAAAATTTCGTTCAGATGCTTGCGATATTCTGCGATATAACGCGGGACGTCCGGCATTTTAATCACGTCATTGGTGATAAAGGTCGGCAGCGCTTCCATTCCCAGGAACTGGTTTGCTTTATGGAACGGGAGATAAACGCCATCAACGCCAACGCCATGGAAGAACTGATCTTTTTCAGTAAAAGCTTCCATCGGTGCGTTCCAGGTCAGTGACAGCATGTATTTTTTGCCCTGAATCAGCCCACCGGAGCCGTATTTTTTAGACGCATCTGAACGCGTGCGACCATCGCTGGCGTACAGCGTACCGTGACCTTCGGTAAACACGTCATCAATGTATTTTTTCACGGTCCACGGCGCACCCATCCACCAGCCAGGCATTTGCCAGATAACCACATCGGCCCAGACGAAGTTCTGTACTTCATCAGAAATGTCATAGTCGCTGTCGGCGCGCACGATTTTAACATCATGCCCGAGGTCGCGCAGAAGGCCATCCGCGACCTCGGTCAGGGTGTCGTTTAACTGACCGTTGGAGTGGGCGAATTTTTTCGCACCATTGATAATCAGAATGTTGCTCATTTTGTGTCCTCAGGGAAATACGTTTGAAGACGATTTTACTCCTACCAGCGACGCGGTGAAATTAGCAAAATGTGCAAAGTCTTTTGCTATTTGAGCAATAATAACGCAATTACCAACTGACCTTCGCTTCAAAGCCACCTTGCGGAGCGTTGCCAAACGAGGCTGACATTCCATGCAATATTGCGATACGGCGGACAATCGATAGGCCAAGACCGCTGCCGGTCACGCTTTGTCCCGGTGGACGATAAAAGCGTTCCCCGATGTGCGTCAGGACCTCTGGCGCAACGCCAGGACCATTATCCTTGACGCTAAAATTACGGGCGTTGAGCGTCACTTCCACAATGCTACCCCGCGGGCTGTAACGGATCGCATTATCCAGCAGATTTCGTACCATCAGGCTCAGTAACAGCGGCTGTCCTGTGCGCATGATGTTATGCGCGTTAATCTGCAAACGCACGTCGATGTGCGCCTGCTGGGCTGGATGGTAGATATCCATCACCGCGGATTGCAAAAGCTCCTCCAGCGAGATTTCCGCCACATCCTGAAGATTGTCGAGGGAGTCGAGGCGTGAAAGCGTCAGTAACTGATCGACCAGTCGGGTGGCGCGTTCAATTCCCGCATGCAACTGTACCAGCGCTTTTTCCCGCGTTTGCGGGTCGTCGTCTGACAGTTGCACCACTTCCGTTTGTACTTTAAGCGCGGTCAACGGGCTGCGCAGCTCGTGGGCAGCATCAGAAGTGAAGCGCCGTTCGCGGACCATCATGGAATGGGTGCGGGTAAACAACTGATTGAGCGATTCAACCAACGGGCGCACTTCGCTAGGTACACCTTTCGGATCGAGCGGCTCTTCCGATTCCGGTGAGCGCCAGCGCAGAGCCTGCGCCAGTTTTTTCAGCGGCCTGAGTTCACGGCTAATCATGACCACCAGGATTAGCAACATCAGCGGCAGCGCAATCAACCACGGTGTTAACTGGGCGGTGACGATCGACAGCGCCATATCCTCTCGATACTCCCACTCCTGGCCTACCACAATGCGGTATTTGCCGTCAGCGGAATTCAGCCACAGAAAACGCCATGCGTCGTTGTCCCCCTTGAGTTGGCCATCGGTAAAGCCTTCGCGGGTGTAGCTGTAGGGAATGTCCTGGCCGTTGTCGCCATCGTGCAATACCATTTTTCCGTCGATGGTGAAGATGGCAAACGTCAGCGCGTCGTCATCAATATGGCCGTGCTTGAGCTTCTTCGGCGTGCGAGCCATATTGCTTGAGGTGGTGACGTCGCTGATATCCAGCGTGCTAAGCCGCTTGGCGAACAACATCAGTTGGGTATCAAACAGCTCATCGACATTGTCGGTGGTCTGCTTCCAGGCTACAAAGCTCGAAACGGCCCAGGTTGCTGATGCCAGAATCAGAAAAATAAGCGTTAGCCTGACGCGCAGGCTGAGGCGTTGTGTGAGTTTCATGCGTCACCCAGGGTGTAGCCAATGCCATGCACGGTACGGATAAAGTCGCTGCCGAGCTTACGGCGTAAGTGATGGACGTGTACCTCAATCGCATTGCTGGAGACGGTTTCGTCCCAGGTATACAGTTTTTCTTCAATCAGTTTGCGGGGCAGGACGCGACCCTTATTGCGCATCAGCAGTTCCAGTAGCGCGAACTCTTTGGGTTTGAGAGACAAAGGCTCATCTGCCGCCGTGGCAACCAGCGCGCCGGGATCGAGCGTCACCTGGCCATGGCGCAATATGTTGCTCGCCTGGCCGCTGGCACGGCGCACCAGCGCCTCCAGCCTGGCGGCAACTTCGATCAGCGCAAAGGGTTTGCACAGATAGTCATCCGCGCCGAGACGCAGACCCTCAACGCGTTCCGCCAGCGCGTCGCGAGCGGTCAGAATCAGCACTGGCTCCTGCTTTCCGTTGGCTCGCCATTCGCGCAAGATGTCCCGTCCGTCGATGCCTGGCAGCGTCAGGTCGAGGATCACCGCATCATAAGGGGCGCTGTAGAGCGCTTCTTTCCCCTGTCGACCCTCGGTAAACCAGTCGATGCTGAAACCCATTTTACTCAGACCTGTTTTCAGGCCGTCGCCGATCAACGTGTCATCTTCGATCAGTAAAATACGCATATGTTCTTCCCTGCAGCCGCTCTCATTAGCCTCAGTAAACCTTGTGACTACAGCCTCTGTACAGCAAAAAAAGTATCTTTTTTTGCCTTAAGAACTTGTTAAGGATTAACTTATTTAATAGTCGTAAACCAAAATGAAAGGGAGACATGACGATGAAAAAATTAGCTGCAATGGTTGCCGTAATGGCACTGTGTTCCGCACCTGTTCTGGCAGCGCAGCAGGGCGGTTTCTCTGGACCGACAACCACCACGCAAAGCCAAAATGGCGGATTTGTCGGCCCGAATGGTAGCAGCGCGACGGTAGAAAGCGCCAAATCACTGCGTGATGACACTTGGGTTACCCTGCGCGGGAACATCGTTGAGCGTATTTCCGACGACCTGTATGTGTTTAAAGATGCGACCGGCACGGTGAATGTGGATATCGACCACAAGCGCTGGAACGGCGTAACCGTCACACCGCAGGATGTGGTTGAAATCCAGGGGGAAGTGGATAAAGACTGGAACTCCGTTGAAATCGACGTGAAACAGATTACCAAAGTTGCCAAATAATCCCCATCAGGGCCGCACTCGTGGCCCTTTTCTTTGTGACTCAACACGCCAGATAGGGTAGTATCTGCGGCAATATTGCCCTTCAATAGAGGGGTACAAAGTTGAGGAACCACGATTAATGAGCGATATGGCAGAGCGCCTGGCGCTGCATGAATTCACGGAAACCGCCTATCTGAACTACTCCATGTACGTCATCATGGACAGGGCGTTGCCGTTTATTGGCGATGGTTTGAAACCCGTTCAGCGTCGCATCGTGTACGCGATGTCCGAACTGGGGCTGAATGCCAGCGCCAAATTTAAAAAATCCGCCCGTACCGTCGGTGACGTACTGGGTAAATACCACCCACACGGCGACAGCGCTTGTTATGAAGCGATGGTACTGATGGCGCAGCCGTTCTCTTACCGTTATCCGTTGGTCGACGGGCAGGGGAACTGGGGGGCGCCGGACGATCCGAAATCCTTCGCGGCGATGCGTTATACCGAATCCCGCCTGTCTAAATATGCGGAAGTTCTGCTGGGTGAACTTGGCCAGGGAACGTCGGACTGGGTGCCAAACTTCGACGGCACCATGCAGGAGCCGAAGATGCTGCCTGCGCGTCTGCCAAATATTCTGTTGAACGGCACGACCGGTATTGCCGTTGGTATGGCGACGGACATTCCGCCACACAACCTGCGTGAAGTGGCGAAAGCGGCGATTACCCTGATTGAGCAGCCGAAAACAACGCTGGATCAGTTGCTGGACATCGTGCAGGGGCCGGATTACCCGACCGAAGCGGAGATCATTACCTCGCGGGCGGAGATTCGTAAGATTTACGAAAACGGACGTGGCTCCGTACGTATGCGCGCGGTATGGACGAAAGAAGACGGCGCGGTGGTGATTTCCGCACTGCCGCATCAGGTTTCCGGGGCAAAAGTGCTGGAGCAGATCGCCGCTCAAATGCGCAATAAAAAGCTGCCGATGGTAGACGACCTGCGCGACGAATCGGATCACGAAAACCCGACCCGTCTGGTGATTGTCCCGCGCTCCAATCGTGTGGATATGGAGCAGGTGATGAACCACCTGTTTGCCACCACCGATCTGGAAAAAAGCTACCGCATCAATCTGAATATGATCGGTCTTGATGGTCGTCCGGCGGTGAAAAATCTGCTGGAGATTCTCACCGAATGGCTGGCGTTTCGCCGCGATACCGTACGTCGTCGCCTGAACTATCGTCTGGAAAAAGTGCTTAAACGCCTGCATATCCTTGAAGGTTTGCTGGTGGCGTTCCTCAACATTGACGAAGTGATCGAAATTATTCGTCATGAGGATGAACCTAAGCCCGAGCTGATGTCGCGGTTTGGCATTTCTGAAACCCAGGCTGAAGCCATTCTTGAGCTGAAATTGCGCCACCTTGCCAAACTCGAAGAGATGAAAATCCGCGGCGAGCAGGATGAGCTGGCGAAAGAGCGCGATCAGCTGCAAGGCATTCTGGCTTCCGAGCGTAAAATGAGTAACCTGCTGAAGAAAGAGCTGCAGGCTGATGCCGAGGCCTATGGCGACGAACGCCGCTCTCCGCTGCAGGAACGTGAAGAAGCGAAGGCGATGAGCGAGCACGACATGCTGCCGTCAGAGCCAGTGACCATTGTGCTGTCCCAGAGTGGTTGGGTGCGTAGCGCGAAAGGCCACGACATTGATGCGCCGGGATTAAGCTATAAAGCGGGCGACAGCTTTAAGTCTGCGGTGAAGGGTAAGAGCAACCAGCCAGTGGTGTTCGTGGACTCGACCGGACGCAGTTACGCCATCGACCCGATTACGCTGCCGTCGGCGCGTGGACAGGGTGAACCGCTGACCGGGAAGCTCACGCTGCCGCCGGGCGCGACGGTTGAGCACATGCTGATGGAAGGCGACGATCAGAAACTGCTGATGGCATCAGATGCGGGTTACGGTTTTGTCTGCACCTTCAACGACCTGGTAGCTCGTAACCGTGCTGGTAAGGCATTGATTACGCTGCCAGAAAATTCGCGCGTTATGCCGCCGGTTGTGATTGAAGATGAAACCGATATGCTGCTGGCAATCACCCAAGCTGGTCGCATGTTGATGTTCCCGGTAAGCGATTTGCCGCAATTGTCAAAAGGCAAAGGGAACAAGATTATCAATATCCCTTCAGCGGAAGCGGCGAAAGGTGAAGATGGCCTGGCGCAGCTCTACGTGCTGCCGCCACAAAGCACGCTGACTATCCACGTTGGTAAGCGCAAAATTAAACTGCGTCCTGAAGAGTTGCAGAAAGTGACCGGCGAGCGTGGCCGTCGCGGTACGCTAATGCGTGGTCTGCAGCGTATCGATCGCATTGACATTGACTCGCCTCGACGCGCCAGTCACGGCGACAGCGAAGAATAACGCTACCGTCCGGCTCTCCCTGTTTTAGCCCGGGGAGAGCCAACGTTAAAAATTCCCGTGAAACCGTTGTTTATTCGTGCGTTGCGATTAACAATACGCTTTTCCAGAGAGCCGCCCTTAACAAAGCCCTAACCTGATACTGCGTGATGAATCAGGTGACGTAAAATGCCAGGCTCTTAGGCCTCAGAGGTTGTTATGCTATATATTTTTCGTTTAATCATTACTGTTATTTACTGCGTTCTGGTTTGTATTTTCGGTTGCATATACTGTCTGTTCAGCCCACGAAATCCAAAACACGTCGCAACGTTCGGTCATATGTTTGGCCGCCTGGCTCCCCTTTATGGCCTGAAGGTTGAGTGCCGCATGCCGGCAGACGCGCAGAACTATGGTAATGCTATCTATATTTGTAATCATCAGAACAACTATGACATGGTTACCGCTGCGAATATCGTTCAGCCGCCGACGGTGACAGTAGGCAAAAAAAGCCTGTTGTGGATCCCATTCTTCGGGCTGCTGTACTGGTTAACCGGCAACCTGCTGATTGACAGAAACAACCGTACCAAAGCGCACAGCACCATTGCGGCGGTGGTGAATCATTTCAAAAAACGTCGTATTTCTATCTGGATGTTCCCGGAAGGAACGCGCAGCCGTGGTCGCGGTCTGCTGCCGTTTAAAACCGGCGCGTTTCATGCGGCGATTGCGGCGGGTGTCCCGGTTATTCCGGTGTGCGTTTCAACCACCTCGAATAAGATAAAACTCAACCGACTCAATAATGGTCTGGCGATTGTAGAGATGTTGCCGCCGGTAGATATTAGCCACTTTGGGAAAGATCAGGTTCGTGAACTGGCAGCGCATTGCCGTACGCTGATGGAACAAAAAATCGCAGAACTCGATAAAGAAGTTGCTGAGCGGGAAGCCGCCGGTAAGGTTTAATCCGCGCAATTCGGGTTTGTTACAGGAAAAGATTTCCTGCGTGTTAATCGCCAGTTTTTCATGGAGTTTATATGTCATTCAGTCGGCGTCAGTTCATTCAGGCATCGGGGATCGCACTGTGTGCAGGTGCTGTTCCGCTGAAGGCTAATGCTGCCGGTCAGCAACAACCGTTACCCGTACCTCCGCTGCTGGAGTCCCGTCGGGGGCAGCCGTTATTTATGACGCTGCAACGCGCCCACTGGTCCTTCACGCAAGGCACGCGCGCACCTGTCTGGGGGATTAACGGTCGCTACCTGGGACCGACGATCCGCGTCTGGAAAGGGGATGACGTCAAGCTTATCTACAGCAACCGTCTGACTGAAAATGTCTCGATGACTGTCGCTGGATTACAGGTGCCAGGCCCGCTGATGGGCGGCCCGGCGCGCATGATGTCCCCTAATGCAGACTGGGCACCAGTGCTGCCGATTCGTCAGAATGCCGCTACGCTGTGGTATCACGCCAATACGCCAAATCGTACTGCCCAGCAGGTTTATAACGGTCTTGCCGGAATGTGGCTGATTGAAGATGAAGTGAGTAAATCACTGTCTATTCCCAACCACTACGGCGTGGATGATTTTCCGATCATTATCCAGGACAAGCGTCTGGACAACTTTGGTACGCCGGAATATAGCGAACCCGGCAGCGGTGGTTTTGTCGGTGATACCCTGCTGGTCAACGGGGCGCAAAGCCCGTATGTCGAAGTCTCTCGCGGCTGGGTGCGTTTGCGTTTGCTGAACGCTTCAAACTCACGTCGTTACCAGTTGCAAATGAGCGATGGCCGCGCGCTGCATGTGATTTCCAGCGATCAGGGCTTTTTACCTGCGCCCGTTTCGGTGAAGCAGCTCTCGCTGGCGCCTGGCGAGCGCCGTGAGATCCTGGTGGATATGACTAACGGAAATGAGGTCTCTATCACCTGTGGTGAGGCGGCCAGCATTGTCGACAGGATCCGCGGATTCTTTGAGCCTTCCAGTATTCTCATCTCCACGCTGGTATTGACGCTGCGCCCGACCGGTCTCCTGCCGCTGGTGACCGACAGTCTGCCAATGCGCCTGCTGCCAACGGAAATCCTCAGTGGTTCACCGATTCGCAGCCGTGATATCAGTCTGGATGACGATCCCGGCATCAACGGTCAGCTGTGGGACGTCAACCGCATGGATATTACCGCTCAGCAGGGCTCCTGGGAGCGCTGGACGGTACGAGCGGATATGCCTCAGTCTTTCCATATCGAAGGCGTCTCGTTCCTGATCCGTAATGTGAATGGCGCAATGCCGTTCCCGGAAGACCGGGGCTGGAAAGATACCGTCTGGGTCGATGGCCAGGTTGAATTACTGGTCTACTACGGACAACCTTCCTGGGCTCATTTCCCGTTCTACTTTAACAGTCAGACGCTGGAAATGGCGGATCGTGGCTCGATCGGACAGATGTTGGTGAACCCGGCGCCGTAATGCGCCGGAGTTTCCGTTACGCCCGCCAGAACATGCGCGAGAACAGGATCAGAATGGGGTAAATCTCCAGACGCCCCATGATCATGGCCGCGCACATCAGAAGTTTTGCCTCCTCGTTTAAGGTGCCAAACGTCGTTGCGGTGATGCCAAATCCCAGCCCCATGTTATTGATGCAGGCGGCAACGGTGGCGAAAGAGGAGAAGAGATCGTAGCCCATCAGATTGAGCGCCCAGATAAAAAAGCTGGTAAATAAAACGTAGAGAAAGAAAAAGCTCCATACCGAACGCACTACTCGGTCGCTTACCACGTTATTGCCCACTTTGATATTCAGCAGGGCGCGAGGATGCGCGAGCTGATGTAACTCCTGACGGCATTGCTTGAACATAATCAAAAAACGCAGCACCTTAATCCCCCCGCAGGTCGAGCCGACACAACCGCCGAAGAAACTGGCGCTGAGCAGCATGAATATCGTGTGCGAAGGCCACTGCGCATAATCCGCCGTCGACAGGCCATTATCTGTCAGCATCGAACTGGCCAGAAAAAAGGCATGCACCAGGCTGTCCGTCATCCCGTACATACCCGCCCGCCAGACCTGCCAGGTGGCGATCAGGGTGACAACCAGCGCAATAAGCAGAAAGAAACGCAGCTCGGCATTACGACGAAAGGGCTTAAAGGTACGTTTCACAATAGCTACGTACCAGAGGGTGAAGTTAAACGCAGACAGCAGTGAAAACAGTCCGGCGACTAACTCAATAGCGTGGCTGTTATAAAAGCCGATGCTCTCACTACGGGTGGAAAATCCGCCGAGAGAGACCGTCGACAGCCCGTGGCATAAGGCATCGAAAAACGACATCCCGGCAATCCAGTAGGCCAGAGTACAAATAAGGCCGAGAATGACGTAGGTCAGCCACAGCGTACGTGCGGTATCAGCAAGCCTTGGCGTGAGGCGTTCTTCTTTAAAGGGACCTGGCATTTCAGACTGATACAGCTTCATACCACCAATACCCAGCAGGGGTAATACCGCCACGGCAAGGACAATAACCCCCAGGCCGCCAATAAAATTGAGCTGAGCCCGATAGTACAGATACGATTTCGGCAAGGCGCTGACGTCGTCAATCACCGTAGCGCCAGTGGTGGTTATCCCGGAAACCCCTTCGAACAGGGCATCGGCAAAGGAGAGATTTAAGCCATCGTCCATCCACATCGGCATGGCGCTGATAAACGAAAACAGCAGCCAGAACAGGACGATGATGACAAATCCATCCCGGGTTCGTAGTTGAATTCCTGCATGTTTGGTTGCCAGCCACGCTCCACCGCCGAGGGTAAAGAACGTCATAAATGTGCTGAAAAAAGCGAAAAAGCTCCGCTCTTTATTTAACAGAGCAATGGTCATCGGCGGCAGCATGGAGAAGCTGTAGAGAAGAACCAGAAATCCGCACAGGTGAACAACTACCCGTAACTGGGAAATATGCAGTGAATCGTTGAGTCGCAATGAAAAATCCCCCGCCGAAAAAGAGTTATCTCAGCTGGCCGGCATGGTGTTAATTATGAATGATAAAAATGGGCGTCGTAAAATTTAACAATTTAAATCACTTTCTACTTGTCTGACTCAGACTCCACTTCATTTCTTGCCGACATACAGCGTATAATCCCCGGCCTTTGATTATTTTTTTACCATTTTTGGAAGCACTATGAGCGCAATATCCCTGATCCAGCCGGACAGAGACCTTTTCTCCTGGCCGCAGTACTGGGCTGCCTGTTTTGGCCCGGCACCATTTTTGCCGATGTCACGCGACGAAATGGACCAACTTGGCTGGGATAGCTGCGACATCATTCTGGTTACCGGCGATGCATACGTCGATCATCCCAGCTTTGGCATGGCAATTTGCGGCCGTATGCTGGAAGCGCAGGGCTTTCGTGTTGGGATTATCGCCCAGCCGGAGTGGAACAACAAAGACGATTTTATGCGTTTGGGTAAACCGAACCTGTTCTTTGGTGTAACCGCAGGCAACATGGATTCGATGATCAACCGTTATACCGCCGATCGCCGACTGCGCCATGACGATGCTTATACGCCAGACAACGTGGCGGGCAAACGCCCGGACCGCGCGACGCTGGTCTATACCCAGCGCTGTAAGGAAGCATGGAAAGATGTGCCGGTTATTCTCGGCGGTATTGAGGCCAGCCTGCGCCGTACCGCGCACTACGACTACTGGTCTGATACCGTTCGTCGCTCCGTGCTGGTGGATTCAAAAGCCGACATGCTGATGTTCGGTAACGGCGAACGTCCGCTGGTGGAAGTGGCGCATCGTCTGGCGATGGGTGAAACTATCGATCAGATCCGCGACGTGCGTAACACCGCGATTATGGTTAAAGAAGCGCTGCCGGGCTGGAGTGGGGTGGATTCCACGCGTCTCGACACGCCGGGCAAAATTGACCCGATCCCGCATCCATACGGCGAGGATTTGCCGTGTGCCGACAACAAACCTGTCGCACCGAAAAAGCAGGAAGCGAAAGCGGTAACTGTACAGCCGCCGCGCCCGAAACCGTGGGAAAAAACCTACGTGCTGCTGCCGTCCTTCGAAAAAGTGAAGGGCGATAAAGTGCTGTATGCACATGCGTCGCGTATCCTGCACCACGAAACCAACCCAGGCTGTGCGCGCGCGCTGATGCAAAAGCATGGCGATCGCTACATCTGGATCAACCCGCCAGCCATTCCGCTCTCTACCGAAGAAATGGACAGCGTCTTTGCGCTGCCGTACAAGCGCGTGCCGCATCCGGCGTATGGCGACAGCCGCATTCCGGCCTACGAGATGATCCGTTTCTCGATCAACATTATGCGTGGCTGTTTTGGCGGCTGCTCGTTCTGTTCGATCACCGAGCACGAAGGCCGCATCATCCAGAGCCGCTCTGAAGACTCGATCATCAATGAAATCGAAGCTATTCGCGACACCGTTCCGGGCTTTACCGGCGTGATTTCCGATCTCGGCGGCCCAACGGCGAACATGTATATGCTGCGCTGTAAGTCACCGCGTGCGGAGCAAACCTGCCGTCGTTTGTCATGCGTCTACCCGGATATTTGTCCGCATATGGATACTAACCACGAGCCGACGATTAACCTCTATCGCCGTGCGCGTGATTTGAAAGGCATTAAAAAGATCCTTATCGCTTCAGGTGTGCGCTATGACATCGCGGTTGAAGATCCGCGCTATATCAAAGAGCTGGCTACCCACCACGTGGGCGGCTATCTGAAGATTGCGCCAGAGCATACTGAAGAAGGCCCGCTGTCGAAGATGATGAAGCCGGGGATGGGCAGCTACGATCGCTTTAAGGAATTGTTCGACACCTACTCTAAACAGGCCGGTAAAGAGCAGTACCTGATCCCATACTTTATTTCTGCGCATCCTGGGACGCGTGACGAGGATATGGTGAATCTGGCGCTGTGGCTGAAGCAACGTCGTTTCCGTCTGGATCAGGTGCAGAACTTCTATCCATCACCATTGGCGAACTCCACAACCATGTATTACACCGGGAAAAACCCGCTGGGTAAAATTGGTTACAAGAGTGAAGACGTGGTGGTGCCGAAAGGTGATAAACAGCGTCGTCTGCATAAAGCGCTGCTGCGTTACCATGATCCAGCCAACTGGCCGTTAATCCGCCAGGCGCTGGAAGATATGGGTAAAAAGCATCTGATCGGTGGTCGTCGCGAATGTCTGGTTCCGGCGCCTACGCTGGAAGAGATGCGCGAAGCGCGTCGCCAGAACCGTCATACCCGTCCGGCGTTGACCAAGCACACGCCTGTGGCGCATCAGCGCCAGACGCCCGCCGCCAACAAAAAACGTGGGAAAGTAGCTGGGCGCTAATCTGTCTTGCCCGGGAGTGAAATGTTTACCGGGCCTGAAAGACCGTCGGCCGGATAAGGTGCCATCTGGCAGAAGTGCTCAGTAATTATGCCTCACGAATTCTGGCCGCTAATGCGGCCAGTTTTGCATCATCCGCCCGTTCATGATCGTGTGACGACAGATATCCTTCATATTGCTCGAAAAATTGGTTCTGCTGCGATTCAATCGGCTTCCAGTGGGGCAGATCGCATGGGACTCAATTAGCTGTGCACGTGGTCTACGCCGAAATTCAAATCAGTAAAGGCCCGACGAGAGGTCGGGCAGGAGAGAAGGGGTTAACCGCCGAACTGGTCCGGGTCTGGTCCCAGACGTTTGCCCTGATCGAGCTTTGCGATTTCGCCTAATTCATCTTTATCCAGGCGGAAGTCCCAGACGTTAAAGTTTTCTGCGATACGCGCAGGGGTGACTGATTTCGGAATAACCACCAGGCCGCTATCCAGATGCCAGCGGATGACAATCTGCGCCGGTGATTTGCCATATTTCTCTGCGAGATCGCGAATGATCTTTTGATCAAAGACGTCTTTGCCGCCCTGCGCCAGTGGGCTCCAGGATTCGGTCTGGATTTTATGCGTTGCGTTCCAGGCGTGCAGTTGGCGCTGTTGCATAAGCGGATGAAGTTCTATCTGGTTAATCACCGGTGGTACGCCGGTTTCATCCATCAGTCGCTGGAGATGATTGATCTGAAAGTTACACACGCCGATGCTCTTAATCAGCCCTTCTTTTTGCAGATCGATCATGCTTTCCCACGCTTCAACGTAGTGGTCGATCGCCGGAACCGGCCAGTGCATCAGATAAAGATCGAGGTAATCAAGCTGGAGTTTCTCCATGCTTTCGAGCAAGGCTTCCCGAGGGCGTTTCTGGTCATCATTCCACAGCTTGGTGGTGATGAATAACTCTTCCCGCGGTACGCCCGCATCGCGTATTGCTTTGCCGACACCTTCTTCGTTTTTGTACGCCGCAGCGGTATCAATTGAGCGATACCCCACTTCCAGCGCTTTATGAATGGCGGTGATGACCTCTTCATTACTTGCCTTCCAGACCCCCAGGCCCAGTTGCGGCATGACGTTACCATCCTGTAGTTTAATAATGGTTGGACCGGTCATAATTCCTCCCCTGAATTGAGTTTACCGAGGCAAGCCCCGGTAAGTTAGGTGTGACTTAAGTCTGGCCTATCCTCGTCATACTTCAAGCTGCATATGCGTTGGCTTTATTACGTGGCCCATCCATGGGCCACGCCCTTTCAGGGCCGCTGCAAGCAGCGTTCAAATCTGCTCCCGGCAGGTTTGTCGTTTCACCCCCAGTCACTGACTTATGTAAGCTCCTGGGGATTCTCTCCTTTGCCGCCTTTATGCAACTCGAATTATTTAGAATATAAATACCCAAAAATGAAAGGCGGAGGTGAAAAAAACTTAGCGGGCAGCTTCGTAAATCCGACGGCTGACCTCGAGCGTAATGTCCTGATGTTCGCCCAGTTTCGTACCGCCGTGCGCTTGCAGTTTTTCCAGTAGCGCCGGGATGGAGCTACCGTCCAGGCCGTAGTCAGACAGACGAGTCGGTACGCCCATTTGTTCGAAGAAAGCGCGGGTTGCGGCAATAGCGGCGTCGATGCGTTGGTCATCGGAACCTTCGGTGATATTCCAGATACGCTCTGCGTATTGCAGCAGTTTGGCACGTTTGGTATCGCGTTTTTCATTCCACAGCGCTGGCAGAACGATCGCCAATGTTTGAGCATGATCCAGACCGTGCATTGCGGTCAGTTCGTGGCCCAGCATATGCGTTGCCCAGTCTTGTGGTACGCCTGCGCCAATCAGACCGTTCAGCGCCTGGGTTGCCGCCCACATAACGTTCGCACGCACGTTGTAATTTTCCGGCTCCTGCAATGCTTTCGGGCCTTCTTCTACCAGCGTAAGCAGAATACCTTCAGCAAAGCGATCCTGAATTTTCCCGTCAACCGGATAAGTCACATACTGCTCAACGGTATGTACGAAGGCATCTACGACGCCGTTCGCAACCTGACGCGGCGGCAGGGTATAGGTGTAAACCGGATCCAGCACGGCAAATACCGGCTGCACAAATGGGGTCATAAAGGCCAGCTTATCGCCGGTGGTTTTACGCGAAATGACCGCGCCGGAGTTAGATTCAGAGCCGGTTGCTGGCAGGGTTAATACGGAGCCCATCGGGATAGCGCTTGTTACGTCGTTGCCGTGGGTTTCCAGAATGCGCCATGGATCGATGCCGTCAGCGTATTGTGCCGCAGCCGCGATGAATTTGGTGCCATCCAGCACCGAACCGCCGCCTACCGCCAGCAGGAACGTCACTTTCTCATCACGCACGATTTTTACCGCGTTCATCAGCGTTTCATAAGACGGGTTCGGCTCAATACCGCCAAACTCCAGCACGTCCAGGCCTTTCAGCGCATCCTGAACCTGTGCCAGGACACCGGTTTTTTTCACGCTACCGCCGCCATAGGTAACCAATACGCGAGCATCCTGAGGGATTTGATCGCGCAGCTCAGCAATCGCACCTTTACCAAACAGAATGCGGGTTGGGGTATGGAGATTAAAGTTGTTCATTGCTCGTTCCCTTATGTGGGTAAAAAAGAGGGCAGGAGAATGTCTGCCGGATGATGAACATTGTGGTCGTCAGCCGCGCTTCTCTCAATGCTCATTTCTGCCGATGTCTTGCCCATTTCTACAGACTGCTGGAGAAAACGGATAAATCTGCGCATTATGTCAGGGTTGCAAACCGATGATGAAATGGTGCTCTATGAACCGTGATGAGATCTGCCTCCTGCTGACAGATAAAATTAAGCAGCTGAAAAACAATGAAAATAAACTCAGCGAACTGCTGCCAGATGTCCGCCTGCTGCACGGCACTGAGCCGGCAGCGCGTACACCGGTAATGTATCAGCCAGGAATCATATTTCTCTTTTCGGGACATAAAATTGGTTATATCAATGAACGTGTATTTCGTTATGACGCCAACGAATACCTGTTGCTAACCGTACCGTTACCCTTTGAATGTGAAACGTATGCAACGCCGGAGGTTCCCCTGGCCGGTATCTACCTGAATGTCGATATTCTGCAATTGCAGGAGCTGTTGATGGACATTGGGGAAGATGAGCTGTTCCAGCCTGCTATGGCGGCCAGCGGGATCAACTCCGCGACGCTTTCTGACGAAATACTGTGCGCCGCTGAGCGCCTGCTGGATGTGATGGAGCGACCGCTGGATGCGCGTATTCTGGGGAAACAGATTATTCGCGAGATCCTCTACCATGTGCTGACCGGGCCGCGCGGCGGCGCATTACTGGCGCTGGTTAGCCGCCAGACGCATTTCAGTTTGATAAGCCGGGTGCTGAAGCGCATTGAAACCAAATACACCGAAAATCTCAATGTCGAACAGCTGGCGGCAGAAGCGAACATGAGCGTGTCGGCGTTTCATCATAATTTTAAAGCGGTGACCAGCACGTCGCCGCTGCAATACCTGAAGAGCTATCGTCTGCATAAAGCACGGATGATGATGATCCACGACGGGATGAAGGCCAGTGCGGCTGCCATGCGCGTCGGCTATGAGAGCGCATCGCAATTCAGTCGGGAATTCAAACGTTTCTTTGGCGTAACGCCGGGGGAGGATGCGGCCAGAATTCGAATGATGCAGGGGAGTTAAACTTGCTCAGCGCTGGCCTGATAAGCGAAACGTCATCAGGCGAAAATGCCGGGGGAACCCCGGCCTACGGTTAATACTCAGGCGCTACGGTATTTTTTTTTAATCACTACAAACAGGGTACCCAACAGACCCGCGGTTAACAGGACAATCGGCAGGATCATTAAAAAGGTCATCACCTGATCTTCATGGCGTTTGACGAACGGGATCATGCTCAGCGCATAGCCAAAGCCGGTGACGACGGTGACCCACAGCAGACCGCTCAGCCAGTTAAAAAACTGGAACCGACGGTTTGGCAGACCCGAAATTCCCGCCATCGTTGGCAGCAAGGTACGAACGAATGCCAGGAAACGCCCAGCCAGCAGTGCCATCAGCCCGTGTTGGTCAAACATGCAGGTAGCGCGCTGATGATATTTATCAGGTAATTGCGCCAGCCAGCCTTTTACCGTCCGTGTGTTGCCCAGCCAGCGTCCCTGAATGTAGCTCAGCCAGCAGCCCAGACTGGCTGCGGCAGTCAGAATAGCTATGGTAGGTATAAAACTCATCACGTCCTGAGCGATCAGCGCCCCTGCCAGCAATAACAGGCTGTCTCCGGGTAAAAAGGAGGCAGGCAGCAGGCCATTTTCTAAAAACAGTGTGGCGAACATTACGAAGTACACCACGCTCACAACGTGCGGATCCGCCAACGCGGCAAAATCGTGTTGCCAAAGCGCGGAGACAATATCTTGAATGACTACCATGGACTTTCCTGTGGAACAGCGTTTATGTGTGGATTGTACTCCTGAATTGTCCGGGATGCCTTGATCCCGGACGCAACAATTGCAGACTTTTCCACCAGAAGTGTCTGCATATATGTCCATCTATGGCAATTTTACTCGATTCGGGCAAATCCTGCGGCCAAATCGGCAATCAGATCGTCAACATTCTCTAAACCGATATGCAAACGGATGAGCGTTCCACTGAAGTCCACCTCGCCTTGCGGACGGATTGCCGCAATGTGTTCCGGTTGATTAGCGAGAATCAGCGACTCAAAACCGCCCCAGGAGTAGGCCATGCTGAACAGGCTGAAGTGGTCGAGATACGCGGCCAGCTCTTCATGATTTAGTTTCTTATTCAATACAAATGAGAACAGTCCGCTGCTGCCGGTGAAATCACGCTTCCAGAATTCGTGGCCTTCACTGCCGGGCAGCGCGGGGTGGTTCACGCGGGCGACCTGCGGATGGCTGGCCAGCCACTCGGCGACCTTTAAGCTGCTTTCATGATGTTGGCGCAGGCGAACGCTTAGCGTACGCAGTCCGCGGCTGGTCATATAGGCGGTATCGGCGTCCAGCATTTGCCCCATCAGATAGGCATTTTCGCGCAGTTGATCCCAGCAACGGGCATTAGCTACCGCAGTGCCGACCATGGCGTCGGAATGGCCAATCAGATATTTGGTACCAGCCTGAATAGAAATGTCGATGCCAAAATCCAGCGCTTTGAACAGCACTCCGGCAGCCCAGGTGTTATCAATTATGATGATCGCATCCGGCGCGACGCTTCTGACGGCGGCAACAATAGCAGGGACATCATGTACTTCCATGGTGACAGAGCCGGGAGATTCCAGAAATACGACTTTAGTGTTCGGCTGTATGTGCTTCACAATATCGGCACCAACCAGCGGATCGAACCATCCGGTGGACACGCCGAGTTTGCCGAGAATTTTGGTGCAGAAATCCTGGCTGGGTTCATAGGCGGTGTTGGTCATCAGCACATGATCCCCTTGTTCCACAAAGGCGAGGATGGTGTTGGCAACGGCCGCCGCTCCGCAGGGGAACAACGCGCAACCCGCGCCGCCTTCCAGTTCACACATTGCCTCTTGCAGGGAAAAATGCGTCAGGGTTCCGCGACGTCCATAGAAAAGCGCACCGTTAGCACGGTTGTGCGTAGCCTGCTTTTTGGCCTCTACGGTGTCAAACACTAGCGAAGAAGCGCGCTGGATCACGCTATTTACCGCGCCCAGCGTGTACTTTTTACTGCGTCCTGCGTGAACGAGTTTGGTTTCAAGTTGCTTATCTGCCATGTCGTCTTACCTGTTTTTATACGTCTGGATGTCTAAACTACCATGAATCAAAGATGACGCATCCTGCAGAACGGTCATACAGTAGAAAATAATCTCAAAATGCTTCTGGTGACTTTTTTACTGCGTAAGCGCAAGGAAAAGAAACCAAAGGTGCGGCAATATGTAAATAGTAATGAGAACGACTATCAATTCGACGTCGTTTTGATATCATTACGCTCAGATTTTGTGATTTGCGTCCTGGAGATACAGAGTGGGTAATAATTTGATGCAGACGGATCTTTCCGTCTGGGGTATGTATCAGCACGCCGATATCGTGGTTAAGTGCGTGATGATTGGGCTGATTTTGGCATCAGTGGTCACCTGGGCTATCTTCTTTAGTAAGAGCCTTGAGTTCTTTACTCAGAAACGCCGCCTTAAGCGTGAACAGCAACTGCTGGCGGACGCCCGCTCTTTAGACCAGGCAAATGAGATTGCTGCAGGATTCGATGGCAAAAGCCTGGGCGCACAGTTGATTTACGAAGCGCAGAACGAACTGGAATTGTCAGAAGGCAGCGACGACAACGAAGGTATTAAAGAGCGTACCGGCTTCCGTCTGGAGCGTCGTGTGGCGGCGGTAGGTCGTCATATGGGACGTGGTAACGGCTACCTGGCCACCATCGGGGCTATCTCTCCATTTGTGGGTCTGTTCGGTACCGTATGGGGGATCATGAATAGCTTCATCGGCATTGCACAAACCCAAACGACCAACCTGGCCGTTGTTGCGCCGGGTATCGCAGAAGCACTGTTAGCGACGGCGATCGGTCTGGTCGCGGCAATTCCTGCGGTTGTTATCTACAACATTTTCGCACGTCAGATTGGCAGCTATAAAGCGATGCTGGGCGATGTCGCGGCACAGGTACTGTTGCTGCAAAGTCGCGATCTGGACCTGAACGCTAGCGCTTCTGCCCATCCGGTACGTGCTGCGCAGAAATTACGTGTAGGATAATGTTCCATGGCAATGAGCTTTAATGAAAACCTGGACGATAACGGTGAAATGCATGAAATCAACGTGACGCCGTTTATCGATGTTATGTTGGTTTTATTGATCATCTTTATGGTGGCCGCACCGTTGGCAACGGTGGATGTGAAGGTGAATCTCCCGGCTTCCACCAGCACGCCGCAGCCGCGTCCGGAAAAACCGGTTTACCTGTCTGTTAAAGCCGATAAGAGTATGTTTATTGGCAACAATCAGGTGACGGATGACACTATGATTAGCGAATTAAATACGCTGACCGATGGGAAGAAAGACACCACGATTTTCTTCCGTGCGGATAAAACCGTCGATTATGAAACCATGATGAAAGTTATGGATACGCTGCATCAGGCGGGTTTCCTGAAGATTGGTCTGGTCGGTGAAGAGACCGTGAAAGCGAAGTAATCCTGATTGCCGGGTAATGGTTGTTGCCTTACCCGGCCTTCCTCTCCTGATTCAGCTCTCCCCAGACGCCCTTATCTGTCCTCATCCAGTGCGACTGCCGTTATCCTGGTGGGTTCGTAGTTCCCTTCAGACAGTTTACGCGTCAGGCGTAAGGTGGCTGTTTCTCGCTGGAGTATATGCTGGTATGTGCTCTCCAGCCGGGCCATGATTTTGTCCCGTAGTTCTGGTAGCTGCTCCATAATGGCTTCAATCGCGGCGCCATAGATCTCTTCTTTAGCCTGCAGCGCATAAATTTCGCGACGATTTTGCCATTTCATCCGCACCAGCGCGGCGGGAATAGAGACCATCTCCTGGGCAACGCTTTCCAACGTCGCATTTTTATTGGCAATCAATACGGCTAAATTTTGCTTTAAGACAAACTCATCGCTTTTATGGTCATCTAAAGCCAAATAAACATTATTATCCTCAACATCTTTCATTTTATTTCTCTTCCAGAGAATAAAAAATAGGATCGCTGGTCTCACGCGTAATTAAATTAAGCCAAATTTTATTGCCCTGTTCATTTACGCTGGCTGTTTTTGTCGATAAAATTTTACTTAATTCTTGAGCGTTAATGTCGCCTTCCGCTTGTAGTGAATTGAGCAGGCGAGTGAAGGACTCAATTTTTGCGGCACGAAACAGGCGCTCTTTTAAATGGCGATCGCACTCTTCAAATAACATATTGCGCGCCTGGCCGTTAGCGGTAGAGCTAATCAAAATATCGGGTTCGTAATCGCTTAATGTTCTCTTTCCCTGAGTCAAATTTTCACTATTATCTGTGGAACTGGTATTAGTAGATGAGCTGGATAAGTGAAAACGCGAGGGAACAAGATGCTCGGGAAGCATGTTGAAATATCCTTTGATGCCAATGATATGTTGTTCTAAATAAACCAGGCTGCGTTGACAATAGCATGGCGTAATTTTAAAATCAAAAAAAATGGAGCCAGTATATGAACAGTATATTTTATTCTGTTATTACCCTGCTATTGCTTACCTGCGGGGTACTTTTGTTGATGCGCAGTGCAAATAAAAACCGATATGCAGAAAATGGGCACTCTGAAAACCAGCCGGAAATGCTGAGTAAAGAAGAGGGGGAAGATCATTTTTCGGTACTGATGAATTCGATTACCCCAGTATGGTATTGGCGCGTTAATCACGAATATATCGATTTTATCCACTCAACGATCAAGCGGATGACAATGGTGGAGCTAAATGAGACGCCAGGGCTATTTGATGCACAGCGGCGTTGTAGCGATCTCAACTCTGCGGTGTATAAATATTACGACAATATAAAAAAGCGCTGTCTGAGCGGTGAGAAAGTCCCGCATGCCGATCTGGATGTGCTTAACTTACGCCAGTGCTTCAGGGAGTTCAGTCTGGAGGCTTATCCTGCGCTTGTCGCGCTAGTGTGGCCGGAATTTCAACGTCCAGAGATCAAAGCGGAAGAGGTGTGAAGGGATTGGCTGGCCCTGTTACGTGCCGGGGAGGCTAACGCCGCTTCCCGGCACAGAGTTACAAACGGCTATTTGTCAGATGAGGCCTGCCACAGGTTCAGCTTACCATCCGCGACATGCTTATCGATCTGCGCCAGTTCTTCGGCGCTGAACGTCAGGTTAGCCAACGCCTGAACGTTCTCCTCCAGTTGCTCCGGTCGGCTGGCGCCAATTAATACCGACGTCACCCGGTTGTCTTTCAGCAGCCAGCTTAAGGCCATTTGCGCCATCGACTGTCCGCGCTGTTGCGCCATCTCATTGAGCAAACGCAGGCTGTTAAGGTTTTCTTCCGTCAGCATATTTTCCGTCAGCCCACGAACTTTTTTCCCTTCACGCTGCATGCGTGAACCTTCCGGAATGCCGTTGAGGTATTTCCCCGTCAGCAGCCCCTGGGCCAGCGGCGTAAATGCGATGCAGCCCATGCCGTTGGATTCCAGCGTATCCAGCAGACCGCTGCTGTCTACCCAACGGTTAAGCAGGTTGTAAGAAGGCTGGTGGATCAGCAGCGGAATTTTCCATTCCCGCATCAGCTCGGCCATTTTCTGCGTACGCTCCGGGGAATAGGATGAGATGCCGACATACAGCGCTTTACCGCTTTGCACCGCATGGGCCAGCGCTGAGGCGGTCTCTTCCATTGGCGTATTTTCGTCAACGCGGTGCGAGTAGAAGATATCGACATAGTCGAGGCCCATGCGTTTCAGGCTCTGGTCGAGGCTGGCGAGCAGGTATTTGCGCGAACCGCCAGAACCGTATGGCCCTGGCCACATGTCATAGCCTGCCTTGGTGGAGATGATCAGTTCATCACGATAGTGTGCAAAATCCTCGCGCAGTAATCGGCCAAAATTCTCTTCTGCGCTGCCCGGAGGCGGCCCGTAGTTATTGGCTAAATCAAAATGCGTGATGCCTAAATCAAATGCTTTACGCAGCAGAGCGCGCTGTGAGTCCAGCGCCTGAACGTGCCCAAAACTGTGCCACAAACCCAGTGATAGCGCGGGTAAACGTAAACCGCTGCGCCCGCAGTAGCGATAGAGCATCTGCTCGTAACGTTCAGGATTGGCAAACCAGTCCATGAGATCTCCTTAGTGCAGGTGAATTTCGAAACAACGTTTCTATTCTAGCGGGTTCATGATGAATATCCCGTTCACCAGGTCACACTGGAATGAAAAACTGGGCAAAAACAGACCACTGTGCTTTGCTTAAAAAAACATCGATCCGGAGTGCTGCCATGTCGCGTCTAACTGCCAAAGACTTTCCGCAAGAATTGCTCGACTACTATGACTATTACGCTCATGGCAAAATAACGAAACGCGAGTTTCTCAATCTTGCTGCGAAATATGCAGTCGGTGGTATGACGGCGCTGGCATTATTCAATGTGTTGAAACCCAATTATGCCCTCGCAACGCAGGTGGAGTTCACCGATCCTGATATCCTGGCGGAATACATGACTTATCCTTCACCTGAAGGGCATGGTGATGTGCGTGGGTATCTGGTTAAACCTGCGAAAGCGACGGGGAAAGTTTCGGCGGTAGTGGTGGTGCATGAGAATCGTGGGCTGAATCCGTATATTGAGGATGTGGCACGGCGGGTGGCGAAGGCGGGCTATATTGCACTCGCGCCTGATGGATTAAGTTCAGTAGGGGGCTATCCTGGCAATGATGATAAAGGTCGGGAGTTGCAGCAGCAGGTTGACCCGGTAAAGCTGATGAACGACTTCTTTGCCGCCATTGAATTTATGCAGCGTTATTCAGGCGCGACGGGAAAGGTGGGTATCACCGGATTTTGCTACGGTGGCGGCGTATCGAATGCCGCAGCAGTTGCTTTTCCTGAACTGGCCTGCGCAGTGCCTTTTTATGGGCGTCAGGTTCCTGCATCAGATGTCCCTAAAATAAAAGCGCCTTTATTACTGCACTATGCGCAATTAGATACCCGAATTAATGAGGGATGGCCCGCCTATGAAGCGGCGCTCAAAGCCAATAAGAAAGTCTATGAGGCATATATCTATCCCGGCGTTAATCATGGTTTTCATAATGACTCGACACCGCGTTATGATAATGCTGCCGCTGATTTGGCCTGGGAGCGTACTCTTGCATGGTTTAACAAATATTTACGATAGAAAACAAGGGATTATTTAATGCTTCAGGTTAATTATCTGAATAATAATGCTAGCTAATTTCATTAGCATTCATGTTGATATAGTGTAAATAATATTGGATGTACTTAAGAAAGTAAAAAAATAAAGAATGCATTATATCTTCTCTGTTGCCTGCCGATAACAAGGATAAGTATCGCCTGATGGCGAATTCCTCATCAACGGCAAGGAAATTATTATGCGTTTGCTGAAAAACTTCACTATTCGTATTGTCATGTTGGCAATACTGGGACTTTTTTGCCTGCTCTGGTCGGGCGTGGGTTTATTCAGTCTTCATTCTTTATCAAAAATATCTGAAGGCAATGATATTGACCGTCATCTTGTCCATCAGATGACGGTGCTCAGTCAGGGGAACGATCAGTATTTTCGCTTCGTAACGCGCTTAAGTCGCGCCATGGATGTCAAAATGAGTGGCGGAACGCCTGATTTTGCACCAGCGCAGCAGTCCCTGGAGAATATGAGCAAAAAACTCCAGGAGATGAAAACGTTGTCTCCGGGGCCTATGGATCCGGACGTTGCCGCGGCGGTACTGACGAAGTGGCAGGCGCTGCTGGATAACGGGGTGATTCCGCAAATGCAACTGGCGCAGCAGGGCACGCTTACGGCCTTTGCGGAGCATGCCAGCACCGTTACGCCAGCGCTAAGCCGTGAATTTGGCGCCAGTGCCGAACGTTTTAACGCCACGGCAGGTGAGCGGCTTGATACCACGCGTGTCATGGTCGATGGCAAAACGTCTATCATCCGGACGCTAATTATTACCGCCGTGATCCTCGGTATTGCTCTCCTGTTCTTCACAGATCGTTACCTCGTCGCCATGATGGTGAAACCCCTGGGACGTATCCGCCAGCAGTTCCAGCAGATTGCTCAGGGCGATCTCAGCCATCCAATCGAAGATTTTGGCCGTAACTGCGTGGGCCAACTGGTGCCGTTATTGTGCGCGATGCAGGACAGCCTGCGCGAAGCCGTCAGTACAATTCGCTCAGGTAGTGACAACATCTGGCGAGGGGCTACGGAAATTTCCACCGGCAATAACGATCTCTCATCGCGTACTGAGGAGCAGGCTGCGGCGCTGGAAGAGACCGCTGCCAGCATGGAGCAACTGACCGCAACGGTAAAACTGAACGCCGAAAACGCGCGTGAAGCCAGCCAGCTTGCCGATACGGCGACAGAGACGGCAGGTAAAGGGAGCAGCCTGGTTTCAGAAGTGGTTGAGACGATGGACGGCATTGCCGCCAGCTCTAAACAGATCGCGGAAATTACGTCGGTTATTAATAGCATTGCCTTCCAGACCAATATTCTGGCGCTGAACGCGGCAGTTGAAGCTGCCAGAGCAGGTGAGCAGGGGCGTGGTTTTGCCGTTGTTGCCGGTGAGGTGCGTAACCTTGCCAGCCGTAGCGCCGGGGCGGCGAAAGAGATTGAGACGCTGATTGGCGAATCGTCGCGTCGCGTCGATCAGGGCGCTCGACTGGTTAAAGAGACGGGATTAACCATGGAGGCGATTCTGCGCGGAGCCACCGAAGTGACCGTTATCATGAAGCAAATTGCTTCTGCCTCAGAAGAACAGAATAAGGGCATTTCGCAGGTGAGCGTGGCGATCACGCAGATGGACAGCGTAACGCAACAGAACGCCGCGCTGGTAGAGCAAGTTTCCGCCGCAGCTGTGGCGCTTGAACGGCAAACGGAAGAGCTGCAACGCTCGGTACAACAGTTCCGTCTTTCAGCAAACGATGTGCAGTACGCCGCCGCCAGTACCGCTTCCCCTTCAGTAGACAGCAAAACGTCTGCGGCCGCTAAAAAGGATGAATGGGTGTCCTTTTAAGCGGGCATAAAAAAGTACGTGATACCTCTGGTCTTTGCTTAAAAAATCGCTATATAATTTATTATATAGCGATTGGAGATTATGCATGGACAACCATTTTGGAAAAGGCTTGATGGCCGGATTAAACGCGTCAAGTGCGGATAGCGCACGCACGGCGGCCAATTTTTGTGCTGATTATAAACGCGGTTTTGTGCTGGGGTTTTCTCATCGAATGTTTGAAAAAACGGGCGATCGACAGCTCAGCGCGTGGGAAGCGGGGATCCTCACGCGTCGCTATGGGCTGGATAAAGAGATGGTTATGGATTTCTTTAAAGAGAACCAGTCCAGTACAACAATTCGTTTTTTCATGGCTGGCTATCGTCTCGAAGCTTGATCCGAAAGGGGTATTATCTTGCTTTAATTAATTACACTATTGACCTACGCCTTCGTTTTGTTGCTCCGCCGAAGTATTATAATGCACATAACCATATAAAAAGTGTGGTAAATGGCGCGCCGATCGCAATATGCAACATGCGAAAGGTGCAAAATAAAAGCCAGGTCTTCGCAACGGAATAACTATAAAATGACTGGAGATAACTCTCTCATCAATTCGAACGGCATCAATCGCCGTGATTTCATGAAGCTTTGTGCAGCACTGGCCGCTACCATGGGGCTCAGTAGCAAAGCCGCCGCAGAAATGGCCGAATCAGTTTCTCGTCCTCAGCGTCCACCGGTTATCTGGATTGGTGCGCAGGAGTGTACGGGTTGTACTGAATCGCTACTTCGCGCGACACACCCTACAGTGGAAAACCTCGTTCTGGAGACAATCTCTCTGGAATACCATGAGGTACTCTCTGCCGCCTTCGGCCACCAGGTCGAAGAGAATAAACATAACGCTCTGGAGAAGTACAAAGGGCAATATGTTTTGGTTGTAGATGGTTCTATCCCACTGAAAGACAATGGTATTTACTGCATGGTTGCCGGTGAGCCGATCGTAGATCACATCCGCCGGGCCGCAGAAGGCGCTGCCGCTATCATTGCCATCGGCTCTTGTGCCGCGTGGGGTGGTGTTGCTGCTGCTGGCGTTAACCCAACGGGTGCCGTCGGCTTGCAGGAAGTTCTGCCAGGCAAAACCATCATCAACATCCCCGGCTGTCCTCCGAACCCGCACAACTTCCTTGCAACGGTCGCGCATATCATCACTTACGGTAAGCCGCCGAAGCTGGATACCAAAAACCGTCCTACATTTGCCTATGGTCGTTTGATTCACGAACACTGCGAACGTCGCCCGCACTTCGATGCAGGTCGTTTTGCTAAAGAGTTTGGCGATGAAGGTCACCGTGAAGGATGGTGCCTCTACCATCTGGGCTGTAAAGGACCAGAAACCTACGGCAACTGCTCAACGCTGCAATTCTGCGATGTTGGCGGCGTGTGGCCGGTGGCTATCGGTCACCCTTGCTACGGCTGTAACGAAGAAGGTGTCGGTTTCCATAAAGGTATTCACCAGCTTGCTCATGTGGAAAACCAAACACCGCGTTCCGAGAAACCTGACGTCAATATGAAAGAAGGCGGCAATATTTCTGCCGGGGCGATTGGGCTGCTTGGTGGCGTAGTAGGACTGGTTGCCGGTGTCAGCGTGATGGCGGTTCGTGAACTGGGGCGTCAGCAGAAGAAAGATAACGCTGACTCACGGGGAGAATAACCGTGAACAGACGTAACTTTATTAAAGCAGCCTCCAGCGGGGCATTGCTGTTGGGCGCTGCGCCGTCCATCAGCCATGCGGCTGCAGAAAACCGTCCGCCGATCCCTGGTTCTCTTGGGATGCTCTATGACTCGACGCTGTGCGTAGGCTGCCAGGCCTGTGTCACCAAGTGTCAGGATATCAACTTCCCGGCGCGTAACCCGGAAGGCGAGCAGACCTGGTCGAACAACGACAAACTGTCACCGTATACCAATAACATCATCCAGGTGTGGCGTAGCGGAACAGGCGTTAACAAAGACCAGGAAGAAAACGGCTACGCATACATTAAGAAGCAGTGCATGCACTGTGTCGATCCGAACTGCGTCTCCGTTTGCCCGGTCTCCGCGCTGAAGAAAGATCCGAAAACTGGCATTGTCCACTATGACAAAGATGTCTGCACGGGCTGTCGTTACTGCATGGTCGCCTGCCCGTACAATGTGCCTAAGTATGACTACAACAACCCGTTTGGTGCGCTTCACAAATGTGAACTGTGTAACCAGAAAGGTGTTGAGCGTCTGGATAAAGGCGGTTTACCGGGTTGTGTTGAAGTGTGCCCTGCCGGTGCGGTGATTTTTGGTACGCGTGAAGAGCTGATGGCTGAGGCGAAAAAACGTCTCGCGCTGAAGCCTGGCAGCGAATACCACTATCCGCGTCAGACGGTGAAAGCAGGCGATACCTATCTGCATACGGTACCGAAGTATTACCCCCATCTGTACGGCGAGAAAGAGGGTGGTGGTACACAGGTTATGGTACTGACGGGCGTTCCTTACGAGGATTTGGATCTGCCAAAACTGGATGATCTTTCAACCGGTGCGCGTTCCGAACATGTTCAACATTCCTTGTACAAGGGCATGATATTACCCCTGGCTGCGCTGGCGGGCTTAACCGTGCTGGTTCGTCGTAACACGAAAAACGACCATCACGATGGAGGAGACGATCATGAGTCATGATCCTAAACCGCTGGGCGGAAAAATAATCAGCAAACCGGTCATTATTTTTGGGCCGCTTATCGTTCTGTGTATGCTCCTGATCGTGAAACGTCTAGTCTTCGGATTGGGCTCAGTCTCCGATCTGAACGGTGGTTTCCCATGGGGTGTATGGATCGCGTTTGACCTGCTGATTGGTACCGGCTTCGCGTGCGGTGGCTGGGCTCTGGCGTGGGCGGTGTATGTTTTCAACAGAGGACAATACCATCCACTGGTACGTCCGGCGCTGTTGGCGAGCCTGTTTGGCTACTCGCTGGGTGGTCTGTCGATCACCATTGACGTCGGTCGTTACTGGAACCTGCCGTATTTCTACATTCCGGGCCACTTCAACGTGAACTCGGTACTGTTCGAAACGGCGGTCTGTATGACCATCTATATCGGCATCATGGCGCTGGAATTTGCTCCGGCTCTGTTTGAACGTCTGGGGTGGAAAGTCTCTCTCAAACGTTTGAATAAAGTGATGTTCTTTATCATTGCCCTTGGCGCGCTGCTGCCAACTATGCACCAGTCTTCAATGGGTTCATTGATGATTTCTGCGGGCTATAAGGTGCATCCGCTATGGCAAGCTTATGAAATGTTGCCGCTTTTCTCCGTATTAACCGCTTTTATTATGGGCTTCTCGATCGTCATCTTCGAAGGCTCGTTGGTACAAGCCGGGCTGAAAGGTAATGGTCCGGACGAGAAAAGTTTGTTCATCAAGCTGACGAATACCATCAGTGTGCTGTTGGCGATTTTCGTGGTCCTGCGCTTTGGCGAACTGATCTATCGCGACAAGCTGTCCTATGCGTTCTCAGGCGATCTTTACTCCCTGATGTTCTGGATTGAAGTCGTGCTGATGGTCTTCCCGCTGGTGGTGCTGCGCGTCACTAAGCTGCGTAACGACTCGCGTATGCTGTATCTGTCTGCGCTGAGCGCATTGTTGGGTTGTGCGACATGGCGTCTGTCCTATTCGCTGGTGGCGTTCAATCCAGGTGGTGGCTACCACTACTTCCCGACCTGGGAAGAACTGTTGATTTCTATTGGTTTTGTGGCTATTGAGATTTGTGCATACATCGTACTCATTCGTCTACTGCCGATACTTCCTCCTTTAAAACAAAACGATCAAAATCGTCATGAGGCGAGCAAAGCATGAGCCAGAGAATTACTATTGATCCGGTAACCCGTATTGAGGGTCATTTACGCATCGACTGCGAAATCGAAAATGGCGTGGTATCTAAAGCATGGGCTTCCGGTACCATGTGGCGCGGCATGGAAGAGATCGTGAAAAACCGCGATCCGCGCGATGCCTGGATGATTGTGCAGCGTATCTGTGGCGTTTGTACTACCACTCACGCTATCTCTTCCGTTCGTGCAGCAGAAAGCGCGCTGAATATTGATGTTCCGGTGAACGCACAGTATATCCGTAACATCATTCTGGCCGCGCACACCACGCATGACCACATTGTTCACTTCTATCAGCTCTCTGCGCTGGACTGGGTGGATATCACCTCTGCACTGAAAGCAGATCCAGCGAAAGCGTCTGCCATGCTGAACGGCGTGTCCTCCTGGCACCTGAACAGCGCAGAAGAGTTCACTAAGGTTCAGAACAAGATCAAAGACCTTGTTGCCAGCGGTCAGTTAGGCATTTTTGCCAACGGTTGCTGGGGTCACCCGGCGATGCAGCTGCCGCCAGAAGTGAACCTGATTGCGGTCGCTCACTACCTGCAGGCGCTGGAATGCCAGCGTGATGCTAACCGTGTTGTGGCGCTGTTGGGCGGTAAAACGCCGCACATTCAGAACCTGGCGGTAGGCGGGGTTGCTAACCCAATTAACCTCGACGGCCTTGGCGTGCTGAACCTTGAGCGCCTGATGTATATCAAGTCCTTTATCGATAAGCTGAGCGACTTCGTTGAGCAGGTTTACAAGGTTGATACCGCAGTTATTGCTGCGTTCTACCCTGAGTGGCTGGAACGTGGTCAAGGTGCGGTTAACTATCTGAGCGCACCGGAATTCCCGACTGACGGTAAAAACGGCAGCTTCCTGTTCCCGGGTGGTTACATCACCAATGAAGATCTGTCGACCTATCGTCCGATCACCTCTCACTCCGATGAGTACCTGATCAAAGGGATTCAGGAGAGTGCGAAACATGCGTGGTACAAAGACGAAGCGCCGCAGGCTCCGTGGGAAGGCACAACGGTTCCTGATTACACTGGTTGGTCAGATGACGGCAAGTACTCCTGGGTTAAAGCACCGACCTTCTACGGTAAAACGGTTGAAGTGGGTCCGCTGGCCAACATGCTGTGTAAACTGGCGGCCAAACGCGAGTCTACCCATGCCAAGCTGAATGAAATCATCGCGATTTACACCAAGCTGACCGGTAAAACTATCGAAGTGTCACAGCTGCACTCTACGTTGGGCCGTATTATTGGCCGTACCGTTCACTGCTGTGAACTGCAGAACGTTCTGCAGGATCAGTACAACGCGCTGATTGTGAACATCGGCAAAGGCGACCACACCACCTTCGTGAAACCGGATATCCCGGCAACGGGTGAATTTAAAGGTGTCGGTTTCCTCGAAGCGCCGCGCGGTATGCTGTCTCACTGGATGGTGATCAAAGATGGCATTATCAGCAACTACCAGGCGGTTGTACCGTCAACCTGGAACTCTGGCCCACGTAACTTTAATGATGAAGTGGGACCGTATGAGCGCTCGCTGGTAGGTACGCCGATTGCCGATCCAAACAAACCGCTGGAAGTGGTTCGTACCATTCACTCCTTCGACCCTTGTATGTCATGTGCGGTGCATGTGGTGGACGTTGATGGGAACGAAGTGGTCTCAGTTAAGGTTCTGTAATGCGGATATTAGTCTTAGGGGTCGGCAATATTTTGCTGACCGACGAAGCCATCGGGGTACGTATCGTTGAGGCATTAGAACAACGGTACGTCCTGCCAGACTTTGTTGATGTTCTGGACGGTGGTACGGCTGGGATGGAGCTTCTCGGTGATATGGCGAACAGAGATCATCTGATCATTGCTGACGCCATTGTGTCGAAGAAAAACACGCCAGGAACGATGATGGTCCTGCGGGATGAAGAGATCCCGGCGCTGTTTACCAACAAAATCTCACCGCACCAGCTTGGTCTGGCCGACGTATTGTCGGCCCTGCGTTTCACCGGCGAGTTTCCGAAAAAGCTGACGTTAGTCGGTGTTATTCCGGAATCGCTGGAGCCGCATATCGGACTAACGCCAACGGTTGAAGCGATGATTGAACCTGCGCTTGAGCAGGTTCTTGCCGCGCTTCGCGAATCAGGTGTTGAAGCGATCCCGCGGGAGGCGGCTCATGTCTGAGGAGTTTGTCGGTTTTCAGACGGCCCCGAAGATGCAAATTCAGGCAGCGTTTGAAGAGGTTGCCCGGCGTTCAATGCACGATCTCTCTTTCCTGCATCCGAACATGCCGGTATATGTCTCTGAATTTACGCTGTTTGAAGGACAGTGGACGGGGTGTGTTATCACGCCCTGGATGCTCAGCGCACTGATTTTCCCCGGACCGGACCAGATCTGGCCAGTGCGTAAAGTCAGCGAAAAAATCGGACTGCGTCTGCCGTATGGCGAGATGACCTTTACCGTTGGTGAACTGGAGGGCGTATCGCAATACCTTTCCTGCTCACTGATGTCGCCGCTTTCGCACAGTATGTCGGCGCAAGAAGGCATGCGTCTGACTGACGATTGCGCGCGAATGCTGTTATCGCTGCCAGTTAGCGATCCGAATGCGCCGCAGCTTAATCGCCGCGCGTTGCTGCTGGGTCGTCGGAACTGCGAAAATGCATGAGCTGTCCCTTTGTCAGAGCGCGGTTGAGATTGTTCAACAGCAGGCAGAGCAGCACGGTGTCAAACGTGTAACCGGTGTTTGGCTGGAAATCGGGGCGCTCTCCTGCGTTGAAGAGAGCGCCGTTCGTTTCAGTTTCGACATCGTCTGTCAGGGGACGCTGGCTCAGGGTTGTGAGCTGCATATTGATTACAAGCCAGCCCAGGCATGGTGCTGGGATTGCAGTCAGGTTGTGGAAATCACCCAGCATGATGCGCAGTGTCCACAATGTCAGGGCGATCGTCTGCGGGTTGATGCTGGCGATTCACTGAAAGTGAAAAGTATTGAAGTCGAATAACCCATAGGTTGCTATGGGGCGGAGTCAGATATGTGTATTGGAGTCCCTGGTCAGGTTCTGGCCGTTGGTGAAGATATTCACCAGCTTGCGCAGGTTGAAGTGTGCGGCATCAAACGTGATGTCAATATTGCCCTGATTTGTGAAGGTGATACAGCTGAGCTGGTCGGGCAATGGGTGCTGGTGCACGTAGGGTTCGCCATGAGCATCATTGATGAAGATGAAGCTAAAGCCACGTTAGACGCACTTCGCCGCATGGAGTACGACGTCACCAGCGCGTGACAAATCCTGAATGAAATTGCCGGATAGCGGTTGCCATCCGGCAATTTATTTTAGTTCTGGCGCTTATCTTCGGTTTGGGTATCGAAGTCGCTGGCGTCATGGCGTTCATGAAGCTGCTCGTTCAGCGGTCCGTTAGTGCGGTTTACAATACGACCACGCTTAACCGCCGGACGCGCTGCAATCTCTTTTGCCCAGCGTTGTACGTGCTTGTAGCTTCCTGCGTCAAGGAACTCTGCTGCGTCGTAGACGTTGCCCAGAACCACATTGCCAAACCATGGCCAGACCGCCATATCGGCAATGGTGTATTCATCTCCGGCCACAAACTGATGTTGCGCCAATTGTTTATCCAGCACGTCGAGTAAGCGTTTGGCTTCCATGGTGAAGCGATTGATAGCGTACTCAATTTTAACCGGAGCATAGTTATAGAAGTGGCCAAAGCCTCCGCCGAGGAACGGTGCTGCGCCTTGTAACCAGAACAACCAGTTCAGCGTTTCGGTGCGTTTTGCCAAATCCTGCGGCAGGAAATAACCATATTTTTCCGCCAGATAGAGCAGGATTGCGCCAGATTCGAATACGCGAACCGGTGGGTTTTGCGAGTGATCGCGTAGCGCTGGGATCTTCGAGTTCGGATTCACCTCAACAAAGCCGCTGGAAAACTGATCGCCATCGCCAATGCGGATAATCCAGGCATCGTATTCCGCGCCCTTCACCCCCTGCGCCAGCAACTCCTCCAGCATGATCGTCACTTTCTGCCCGTTTGGCGTACCCAGCGAATAGAGCTGCAGCGGATGTTTGCCAACCGGCAGCGTTTTCTCGTGGGTGGCTCCGGAAACCGGGCGGTTGATATTGGCGAATGCGCCTCCGTTCGATTTTTCCCACGTCCAGACTTTCGCGGGCTGATAGGTATTGTCTGACATATTGACCTGCCTTCTGAGTGGTTGTGTTGATGCAGTGTAGCAGTTAGGTAGAACTCAATTTAACAGATTGGAACTTTATGTCGCTTTGTGCTGAAAGGGGAAGATAAATCTAACCCGTTCATTGTACCCGCTCCGTACTCCATGAAGAGGAAATCAATGTTGGACGGAAATTGCTACCGTATTCACCATTAAAAATTGGCGGTGAATAAGCAGTAATAATGAAAAATGGTGTTCCAGGAGTAAGCGGTTATCAGGGCCCGGCGGGTGGGTGGGGCGCGGTAAAAGCCGTCACTGCTTCGGTGTTTTCGCAAAAGGCTGTCGCCCGCGACATTATCGCGATGTTCAAAATGAACCAGGTGAAAGGGTTCGACTGTCCGGGCTGTGCGTGGCCGGACCCAGGGCACCGTGCGCCAATGGAGCTGTGCGAAAATGGCGTTAAGGCGGTCTCCTGGGAGACAACCAGTAAAAAAGCGTCACCGGAATTTTTCAGCCGTCACCCGGTTTCCACACTCTGGCACTACAGCGATTATGAGCTGGAAAATATCGGTCGTTTGACGCATCCGATGAAATACGATGCAGCATCAGATACCTGGCAGGCGGTGGATTGGGATATCGCCTTCCAGGAGATAGGCGAGCGTCTGCGCAGCTATGATTCACCCCAGCAGGTTGAGTTTTACACCTCCGGCAGAACGTCAAATGAAGCGGCGTTCCTGTATCAGCTATTTGCCCGAGAATATGGCAGCAGCAACTTTCCTGATTGCTCAAACATGTGCCACGGACCGACCAGCGCAGGGCTAACGCCGGCCATTGGCCTTGGAAAAGGGACCGTTGAACTTGACGATTTTGACCATTGCGATCTGGTGATTTGTATCGGGCATAACCCTGGCACTAATCATCCACGTATGCTGACCACCTTACGCGACGTTGCCAAACGCGGGGCTAAAATTATCTCTATCAATCCGCTGAACGAAAGGGGGCTTGAGCGCTTTAGTTTCCCGCAAAGCCCGAAAGAGATGTTCACCGGCCAGTCGACGCAGCTGAGCAACGACTACTACCAGGTAAAAATGGGCGGTGACGCCTCGCTGCTCAAAGGCATCATGAAGGCGCTGATCGAAATGGATGAAGCGCGGATCTTGCTGGATCAGCAACCGACACTCGATCATGCGTTTATCGATGAGCATACCGCTGGATATGCAGCGCTGTATGATGACTTACGTCAGCATAACTGGGCGGAGCTGGAACAGGACTCGGGCCTGACGCGCAGTCAGATGGAAGACCTGGCACACAGCTACAGTAAATCTCGTGCCACTATTATTTGTTACGGGCTGGGCATCACCCAGCATAAAAACGGTACTGAGAACGTCCAGCAACTGGTAAACCTGCTGCTGCTGAAAGGCAATATGGGTAAGCCTGGGGCGGGGATCTGCCCGTTGCGCGGTCATTCTAACGTGCAGGGCGACCGTTCCGTGGGGATCAACGAAGCGGCATCCGAAGACTTCCTGCAACGCCTTGAGACGCATTTTTCTATCCGTGTGCCGCGTACACATGGCCGCTCCAGCGTGGAGAGTATTCGGGCCATCGAACGGGGAGAGGCAAAAGCGCTCATTTGCATGGGTGGCAATCTGGCGGTGGCGATGCCGCAGCCGCAGCGTACCTTTGCGGCGATGAAAAATTTGGATCTGCAGGTCCATGTTGCGACCAAGCTGAACAGATCGCATTTGCTGCTGGCAAAGCATAATTACCTGCTGCCTGCATTAGGTCGAACGGAGCGCGACATTCAGGCGACGGGGAGCCAGTCGGTGACCGTCGAAGACTCGATGTCGATGGTCCATGCTTCCTGCGGCGCGCTGAAGCCAGCTTCCCGCTGGTTAAAATCGGAACCCGCGATTGTGGCGGGCATGGCACACGCCACTCTGCCGCTTTCGCCGATCAACTGGGAAGCGTTAACCGGGGACTACGCGCTGATCCGTGACGCCATTGAAGCCGTGATCCCGGCGTTCCACGATTACAATGCCCGTATTGCCGAGCCGGGCGGATTTCGTATGGATACGCCCGCTTCGCGCCGTGAATGGCGAACGGCGAATGGTAAAGCCAATTTTATCGTCAGCCATCAGCGGGCGGTAGAGCGAGAAAATCAGCCTGCCGATGCACTGGTTCTGGCGACGCTGCGCAGCCACGATCAATACAACACCACTATTTATGGTATGAACGATCGCTACCGTGGCATTGCCGGTCGTCGGGATGTGGTGTTTTTAAGCGCTGAAGAAGCGGCGACGCGCGGTCTGAACCAGGGAGATGTGGTCAACGTTCAGGCGCTGGACGACCGCGGCCAGCCCTGTGCGGATCGCATTATGTGCGGCTTGACGGTGGTGATTTACAACATGGCGGTGGGCTCAATAGGCGCTTATCTGCCAGAAGCGAATGTCCTGCTTTCGCTGGATGCGGTGGACACACAAAGTTTGACTCCGGCGTATAAAAGCGTACCGGTCACCGTGACAAAAGCGTAGTTCCTGCTGTGAATTTTTCGCCTCTGAGCGCCAGCCGCTGCGTTGAGGTGTATGATGATGTTGACCTCTGTCCGGTTAGTGTCGCAGAGCAGGCAATCAGAGCGAAAAATTCACGCCAACCTGCTCAGGCTGTATTGTTTTGAGGTAAGGTGCATGAGCAAAGGAACGACCAGTCAGGATGCCCCATTCGGGACATTATTGGGCTACGCCCCAGGCGGCGTAGCAATCTACTCTTCAGATTACAGCTCCCTCGACCCACGGGACTACGACGATGATGCGGCATTTCGCAGCTATATCGACGACGAATACATGGGCCACAAATGGCAGTGCGTAGAGTTCGCACGCCGCTTTCTCTTCCTTAATTATGGCGTGGTTTTCACCGATGTGGGCATGGCCTGGGAGATCTTTTCCTTACGCTTTCTACGCGAAGTGGTGAATGACAATATCCTGCCGTTACAGGCATTTCCGAATGGTTCACCCCGCGCGCCGGTAGCCGGTGCTCTGCTTATCTGGCAAAAAGGCGGTGAGTTTAACGATACCGGCCATGTGGCGGTCGTCACCCAGTTGCTGGAAAACAAAATCCGTATTGCCGAACAGAACGTGCTCCATACGCCGTTGCCTCCCGGACAGCAGTGGACCCGCGAACTGGAGATGGTGGTTGAAAACGGTTGTTACACCCTGCGTGATACCTTTGACGACACCACCATCCTTGGCTGGATGATCCAGACCGATGATACCCGTGACAGCCTGCCGCAGCCGGAGATCGCCAACGACTCGTTGAGAATTGGCGGCGCGCGACTGGAAGATAACGGGCAGTTTGACGGTAAATGGCTTGATGAACAGGATCCGCTGCAGAAAGCCTACGTGCTGGCGAACGGCCACGTTATTAATCAGGATCCGCATCAGTACTTCACCATTACCGAGAGTGCTGAGCAGGAGCTGATCAAAGCCACCAACGAGCTGCACCTGATGTATCTGCACGCGACCGACAAAGTGCTGAAAGATGACAACCTGCTGGCGCTGTTCGATATCCCGAAAATCCTCTGGCCGCGTCTGCGTCTTTCCTGGCAGCGTCGTCGGCATCATATGATTACAGGACGTATGGATTTCTGTATGGATGAACGCGGACTGAAGGTGTATGAGTACAACGCCGATTCCGCATCGTGCCATACCGAAGCTGGTTTGATCCTCGAAAGATGGGCCGAGCAGGGCTATACAGGACAGGGACACAACCCAGCTGAAGGATTGATCAACGAACTGGCGGGGGCCTGGAAGCACAGCCGCGCGCGTCCTTTTGTCCACATCATGCAGGATAAAGATATAGAGGAAAACTACCACGCTCAGTTTATGCAGCAGGCGCTACGTCAGGCCGGGTTTGACAGTAAAATTCTGCGTGGCCTCGATGAGCTACGTTGGGATGACGCCGGTCAGCTGATTGACGGGGACGGTCGTCTGGTGAACTGCGTCTGGAAAACCTGGGCGTGGGAAACCGCGATTGAGCAGGTGCGAGAGGTCAGTGAAACGGAGTACGCTGCGGTACCAATTCGTACCGGGCATACGAATCAGGAAGTGCGTTTAATCGACGTGTTGTTGCGCCCGGAAGTGCTGGTCTTTGAACCTCTGTGGACGGTGATCCCTGGTAATAAAGCGATTCTGCCGATCCTGTGGCAACTGTTCCCACACCACCGCTATCTGCTTGATACTGATTTCACTGTTAATGAAGAGCTGGCGCAAACCGGTTATGCAGTGAAACCTATTGCAGGACGTTGTGGCAGCAACATCGATCTGGTGAGCCATCAGGAAGAGTTACTGGATAAAACCAGCGGAAAGTTTGCCGAGCAGAAGAACATTTATCAGCAGCTTTGGTGTCTGCCAAAAATTGCCGGTAAATATATTCAGGTTTGTACCTTCACCGTAGGCGGTAACTATGGGGGGACCTGCCTGCGCGGCGATGAGTCGCTGGTGATTAAAAAAGAGAGCGATATCGAGCCGCTGATTGTAGTGAAGGAAGAGTAATCTTTTTGCGAGTTCTTGATTGAAATGCGAAAAGCCGGAGTATATCTCCGGCTTTTTTCTGTTTATAGTTAAATTGACGCTGATTATATATTCAAATAAGTTACATGGAATATAGATATAATGGTAATTATTACTTTAATTAATATTTTATAGCTCAAAAACATTCTTTTTATGAATGTTTTCAACGTTAATTAATTTCCTCCGTTTGTATTAGATAATATACTTTCTTGATTTTGTTTTTAGATGAATAATACTAATGTATTATTTGGTGTATTAGTGATATTGATCATATTTTATCTCAGGTAATATGTCGGATTACGTTAGCATACTAATTATAATCGTTAATTGTCATTAACAGTTGTTGTTGACTGCCCGCAGAAATGACGATGTAAGAAACACGTTGAGCGATTGGAAAATGCTCCGTTAGGAAATGTAAAATATCGGCAGGAACCGCCGGTCTGAGAGGGACGTATGGGTGACAGTTTTCAGAATGAAGTGCCGACGGCACGCGTTAATATTAAGTTAGATTTACATACCGGAGGCGTTCAGAAAAAGGTTGAATTGCCGTTAAAACTTTTGGCTGTAGGTGATTTCAGTAATGGTAGAGAACAACGACCATTATCCGAGCGCGAAAAGGTTGATATTAATAAAAATAATTTCAATGATGTGTTAGCTAAGTTCGCACCAGTAGTAAATATGAGTGTTAAAAATACGTTAGCTGGTGATGACAGAACTGACGATATTAACCTTACCTTTAAAAATATCCGCGATTTTGAACCTGAACAGGTCGCACGAAATATCCCACAATTACGCGTTCTGTTGGCTATGCGTAACTTACTGCGCGACCTGAAATCTAACTTACTCGATAACGCTGCTTTTCGTCGCGAGCTGGAAATCATCCTCAAAAATCCAGCCCTGAGTCAGGAACTGCGTGATGAACTGGCAACCATGATGCCAGAAGAGATTTAACGTTATACAGGGTTTCCTCCGCTTAATTGGCAGGAATAGTAAAGGATCATAAAAGGAATATGTTGATGTCTGTTCAGGAACATACCTCTTCAGTCGCGACCACCACGACCAGTGAACGCAGCGTTTATCAATCCCTCTTTGACAAAATTAATCTTTCCCCGGTTTCTACATTAAAAAATGTAGATGCATGGCAGAGCGATGAAGCGCTTTCTGATGCCGCTCCGGCTGAACGCGTGACCGCCGCTATTCAGGTTCTGGTCTCTTGTCTGGCGGATGCTGCGCAGCCAGTAGAACGCCTGGATAAAACGCTGCTCGATGAGCAGATTGCTCGTCTGGACAAGCAGATTAGCGACCAGGTTAATGAAGTTATGCACCATGCTGAATTTCAAAAACAAGAATCGCTCTGGCGTGGTGTGCACTCGATGATCACCGGTATCGATTTTCGCCAAAATGTCCGTGTAGAAATGATGGATATCAGCAAGGATGCGCTGCGTGATGATTTTGACGACGCGCCGGAACTTATCCAAAGCGGGTTGTATCGCCATGTTTATATTGAAGAATATGATCAGCCTGGCGGCGAACCCATTGCGGCAATGATTTCAGCATACGAATTTGATAACAGCCCACAGGATATTGCACTGCTGCGCAATATTTCGGGTGTGTCGGCTGCCTGTCATATGCCGTTCATTGGTTCCGTTGGGCCGAAATTCTTCCTGAAGGAAAATATGGAAGAAGTCGCGGCCATAAAAGATATCAATGATTATTTCGAACGAGCTGAATACATCAAGTGGAAAGCATTCCGTGATAGCGACGATTCACGCTATATCGGACTAACTATGCCGCGTGTACTGGGTCGCCTGCCGTATGGTCCTGATACCGTGCCGGTACGTAGTTTTAACTATGTTGAAGAAGTTAAGGGCCCGGATCATGAAAAATATCTGTGGACCAGCGCCTCTTTCTCTTTCGCTGTGAACATGGTGAAAAGTTTTATCAAGAATGGCTGGTGCGTCCAGATCCGTGGACCACAGGCGGGTGGTGCGGTTAAAGACTTGCCTATCCATCTGTACGATCTGGGGACAGGTAATCAGGTGAAGATCCCGTCTGAGGTGATGATTCCGGAAACCCGGGAGTTTGAATTCGCCAACCTCGGCTTTATTCCGCTTTCTTATTATAAGAATCGTGATTACGCCTGCTTCTTTTCTGCTAACTCGGCTCAAAAACCTGCGCTGTTTGATACAGCGGAAGCGACGGCTAACAGCCGGATTAACTCACGTCTACCGTATATCTTCCTGCTTTCCCGTATCGCTCACTACCTGAAAATCCTGCAGCGAGAAAATATAGGTACGACCAAAGATCGCCGTCTGCTTGAGCTTGAACTGAACAACTGGCTGCGCAGTCTGGTAACCGAAATGACCGATCCTGGCGATGACTTGCAGGCTTCACACCCGCTTCGTGACGGGCGTGTTGTGGTGGAGGATATTGAGGATAACCCAGGCTTCTTCCGCGTGCGACTGTATGCCATTCCGCATTTCCAGGTTGAAGGTATGGACGTCAGTTTGTCGTTAGTTTCACAAATGCCTAAGTCGAAATCTTAACGACACAATGCACAGGAGGTGCGATGAAGATCTATCGCCCGTTATGGAGCGAGGGGGCCTTTCTGGCTCCCCAGCAGTTTCAGCAACAGACACGTTGGGATGCCTATGTAGCCGACGTCGTGGCTCATATGTCACTTTCATCACCGTGGGGCGTCATTAGCGCGGAGTTTGATGAAAGTGCGCTAACGGTTTCCCGTTTGAATCCCGTTAATCTGGTTGTGCGTTTTCCTGACGGTACGTTAGTGGATACAGGTATTTCAGATAACCTGCCTCCGGCGTGTGATTTATCGCATCTTACTGGTTACAGCAGCGTTGATATCGTCCTGGCGTTGCCGCTGCTTTCGGCTAATGGCGGCAATCTTTCGTCAGGCAACGGCGTTAGCCGTCCGTGTCGCTGGCAGCAGGAATGGCTGCCAGTGCAGGATCTCTCTGGTCAGGAACGGACTGATATGGCAGTGCTGCGGCATGCTATCACCCTCAGGTATGCCCACGATGATAACAGCGCTTATCTGACCTGTCCGGTAGCTTGCCTGACTCGTAATGCTCAGGGGCAATGGGAGCTGGGACGCGATTTTTTACCGCCATCGCTTTCACTCTCAGCCAGCCCCTTATTAATCAATTCTCTCAGTGATTTGGTGCATCGCATCCAGGCCCGTTGTCGCCGTCTGATGGCCTTGCGTCGTGAAAGTAACGAACGAATGGCGGATTTTGCGGTAGCAGATGTTTCGTTGTTTTGGCTGCTGAATGCGCTTAATAGCTCGGAGCCTGTACTGAGAGAAATGCTGCAAAACCCAGGCCGTCACCCCGAACTTTTGTGGCGTGAACTGGCGCGGTTAGCGGGCAGCCTGCTGACCTTTTCATTAGAAAATGATGTCAGCGTTGTGCCCCCATACCAGCACGCAAATCCGCAGCAAGTATTCCCTCCACTGTTTGCATTGCTGGTGGAACTGCTGGAAGCCAGCCTGCCATCTCGTGTTGTCGCTATTGAGCTGACGCAGGAGAGACAGTTCTGGAATGGTGCACTGTCGGATGTTCGACTGCGTGAAGGCGCTGATTTTTACCTGTCCGTTCGTTCAGATCTCCCTGCGCATGTCCTACTGACGCAATTTCCACAGCTCTGTAAAGCGGGGAGCAGGGCAGACGTGTCTGATGTAGTCAATGTAGCACTCAGCGGAATTCCGTTAAAACCGCTGACGCATGTACCCGCAGCCATCCCGTTACGACTGGAAAATCAATACTTTGCTCTTGAGGTTAATCATCCAGCAGCTCAGGCCATGCTGGACGCTGGTAATTGCGCCTTCTATGTGCCGGGAACGCTGGGAGAGATCCAACTCGAGTTATTCGCCGTATTAAGGGATTGAAATAAATGAATAAGGATATTGATCAGGTGTTCTGGCCTACCTGGCTTGCTGTAAGCCAACTACGTGGCGGGTTGGAAGTCGACGATGGGGCTGCTTTTTATCGCCGGGCCTGCCAATGGGTTGATTCTGCGCGTAATGCATTGCGTGACCTGGGGTACAGCGAGCACAGCGTTGAACATATGCTCTACACCCAATGTGCGTTACTGGATGAAAGCGTGTTGAACCGTAACCGGCAGGATAGCGGTTATATCACCTGGCTTGCGACACCCTTACAGGCACGCTATTTCAATACCACCAATGCCGGGGAAGAGCTCTGGGAGCGCATCCGTACCGTACTGCGCGAGCCCGTTCCTGATACCGCCGTATTAACCTGCTTTTATCGCGCAATCACGCTTGGTTTTGTGGGTCGCTATCGTGAGCAGGGTGATGAACGTCGTGAAGATGTTCTCGAAGCGCTGTCAACTCAGGCGATGCCTTTTAAGTTAAAACACGATTCACCAGTAATCATGCGTGCGTCCGGCTTCTCTGGCGGTAAGCGCCGCTGGTGGCTGGCATGGATTGTTGGCGCGCTGGCGTTGGGGGCTTTGTGGCTAACATTTTCTCATGTCTTACAAGGGCAGATTGCTCAGCTGATTGGGCAGGGTTAAGACATGGCCCAGTTGCGAGGGATCGTTAACTATGTGCTGGCGGCCGTACTGGCTTTACTGTTGGTCTGGGGATTCAGCCCAGTAAGTGCGGGTATCCGGGGCGGCCTTACCGTCATTGTTTTATTGCTTTCCATTCCAGGGATCGTTTATGGCTGGCGTCAGTATGGTCGGTTGAAGCCTGAGCATTCTGCTCATGAAGTTGCGCTCCCTCCGGAGAGTTTCAGTGGGCCTGTCGTGCTGGTGTGTGGCGACAATGAGCCATTGTTTGCCGGACGTAGCGATTCTTGCGAGAGTTCGCAGGGCTGGTATTTATCTGTCCAGTCCCCGGAACATTTTATTGCTCTGGTTCGTCAGATAGCTGTGCAGCGCCCGGGGCTTCTAATGCGCGTGTCCGTGATGCTGGCATTGACCCCAGAACGGCATAAAGATGAAGATGCGCTTAAGCATATGCTACTCAGTTGGCGGCGTGTGGTAACCCAGAGTCGGCGTTGGTTATCAGGTATACCGCCGTTTTGGTTGTGCTGTTGGCTGAATTCTCCTCAATGTAATGAGACTGTACGTTGGTTTATTCGAACCCCTCAGGATGCAGAGGTGCAGTCAGCTACGGGATTAGACGACTTTGCACCTTTCTCTTCGGAAGAGCGACCGGCTCGCCACTCTCATCTAACACATGCAGTGTGGTTAGATAATTTACTGGGCTGGCTGAAGAAGGTGCAAGGCGATACCCAGCGCCATGCTCCGCCTCTTTTCTCTGCTTTACGGGTTGTGTGTTTCACCTCATTAGCGGTTTACGAAAATAATCTGTGGCAACGGCATATCACTGTTCAAACAACGCTTTCTCCTGCGGCGTCAGCAGCGCCCGTACTGCTGCCTTTTCCTGATTTAGCATTGCCTTTTTTATCCCGCCGCCGGGCACTGACAGCATTTCAACGAACGCTGGGCGTAAGCGGTCTGCTATGCGGCATTTTTGTCGGGCTGGCGATGACGTGCAGCTTTATCAATAACCAACATCTCATCAGGATCACAAACGATCATCTGATGTTATACCGCCATCTTACTGGCAATCCTGCCGAGCCAAAGATTCAGGCCCAGGAACAGCTTCGTCGTGATGCACAGCGGCTTGATCGCTGGTATCAGCGTGGTGAGCCCCTTTCTCTTTCAATGGGATTGTATCAGGGGATGAGATTGATCCCGCCTTTGCAGGCCGCCATCAGCGACTGGCTGCCAACTGAAAAACCGAAAGTGATCTCCCCGCATACCGTTCGACTGGACAGTATGTCGCTGTTTGATACGGGCGAATGGGCGTTAAAAGCGGGTTCAACAAAAGTACTCATTCGAGCTTTGGTCAATATCAAAGCCAAGCCCGGTTGGCTGATAGTCATCGCCGGACATACCGATGATGTGGGTGACGATAAATCTAATCAGCAGCTCTCTCTCAAACGCGCGGAATCTGTTCGCGACTGGATGCGTGATACCGGTGACGTCGCGGAGAGCTGTTTTGCTGTTCAGGGTTACGGCGAATTACGTCCCTACAAAACCAACGATACGCCGGAGGGGAGGGCTGCCAACCGCCGTGTAGAGATCAGTCTGGTACCGCAGGCTGATGCCTGTCGGGTGTCGGGCATGAAGGAACCGTCACCGCAAGGCGGTGACGCATTAACGAAGTAAAAATGGAGAAAGAGTTATGGCAATTCCAGTCTACCTTTGGCTGAAAGACGACGGCGGTGCGGATATTAAGGGCTCTGTTGATGTGAAAGACCGTGTGGGCAGTATCGAAGTAGTGGCTCAGGAACATAACCTGTACATCCCTACCGATAACAACACCGGTAAGTTGACCGGGACGCGCATCCATACCCCGTTTCTTTTCACTAAGGAAATCGATGCTTCCAGCCCGTATCTGTACAAGGCTGTAACCACTGGTCAGACCCTGCGTCAGGCAGAGTTCAAATGGTATCGCATCAATGATGCAGGTCAGGAAGTGGAATACTTCAACACCACTCTGCACAACGTGAAAGTGGTGAAAGTAAATCCTGTGATGTACGACATCAAAGATCCGGCTAAAGAGAAGCATAACCACCTGGAACAGATTGAACTGCGCTACGAGAAGATCGTCTGGACGTATAAGGATGGCAACATTATCCATTCTGACGCCTGGAACGAGCGTACCACCGCATAACGCACTAACGGATGAGGATTTCCTCATCCGTTTTTTTATGCCCTCTGCTGAGTATCCGGCTCGGGGATTTAGCAGAGAGTATCAACGTCACTATTACCTTATGGGCATTGGGTTACGGCCACGGGCGGTAGCGTGCCTGAATACAGGGAGTCAGGAAGCAAATGGAACACCAGTCAGCAGTGTTATTACGACGTCTCAACCCCTATTGTGCTCAGGCGCTTGAAGCGGCGGCATCGTTATGCCAAACGCGTGCGCATGCAGAAATCACTCCCGAACATTGGTTACTGAAGCTATTGGAACAGGGGGAGGGCGATATTACTGTAATTGCACGTCGTTATGAATGGGATATCGACAATCTCTGGCAGTCGCTGCTGGCGCATCTGGATGTTCAGCCTCGTTCCGTAAAAAGCCGCCCGCAGTTGTCTGATGTTCTCCTCTCTTTAATGCAACAAGCGTGGCTGTGTGCAGCAACGGATGAAAATTCGCAGATTCGTGGTGTGCATCTGCTGATGGCGCTGGTGGGAAAGCCTTCGCTACTGAAGTGTGATGGCCTGTGGCCTCTTCTGAGCGCAGGACATACTCAACTGGAACGGCTCCTGCCGCTATTAAATGTTCAGTCGGATGAACGTCCTGAAAGACAGCAAGAGGCCGCTCTGGCGCAGTTTACCTCTGATGATGAACCGGGTCGAAATCTGGCCCAGTCGACTTTGTCGCCCGCATTACAAGGGGGGCTCGATAAATTTACATTAGACGTGACCGCGAAAGCGCGTGCCGGTGATATCGATCCGGTATTTGGGCGTGATTATGAAATTCGGCAAATGGTGGATGTGCTATCTCGTCGTCGAAAAAACAATCCAATTCTGGTTGGGGAACCCGGCGTCGGCAAGACCGCTCTGGTGGAGGGGCTGGCGCTGCGTATTGCTGAAGGTAACGTGCCGGATAGCCTGAAAACAGTAACCTTACGTACGCTGGATCTTGGGCTGTTGCAGGCAGGTGCTGGAGTGAAAGGTGAGTTTGAGCAGCGATTAAAAAATATCATTGATGCCATTCAGCAATCGCCAACTCCTGTTCTGCTCTTTATCGATGAAGCACACACCATCATTGGGGCCGGTAATCAGGCGGGGGGAGCTGATGCAGCCAACCTGCTAAAACCCGCTCTGGCCAGAGGTGAATTGCGAACCATCGCAGCGACCACATGGAGCGAATATAAACAGTATTTTGAGCGTGATGCTGCGCTGGAGCGGCGTTTTCAAATGGTTAAAGTGGATGAACCGGATGATGACACTGCCTGTTTAATGCTGCGTGGTCTGAAATCACGCTACGCGGAACACCATGGCGTTCACATCACCGACGAAGCGGTTAAAGCTGCTGTTCTGCTCTCTCGCCGCTATCTTACCGGACGGCAATTACCCGACAAAGCCGTCGACCTGCTGGATACCGCAGGTGCAAGAGTGCGGATGTGCCTTGATACCGTTCCTGAACCACTTACGCGCTTGAAGTCGGAGATCACCGCGCTTGAAATTGAAAAACAGGCGTTGCTTGCAGACATCGCAGTAGGAAATGGTCAGCATGATGAAAGGCTGGCCAGCATTGAACAGCATGAGAATCGCCTGCTTGTCGAGCTTGATGAACTGGAAACCCAGTATGGCCAGGAAATAGCGCTCACTGAGCAACTGCTGACCTGCCGCCGTGATATTTCTCGTCAGGCGGAAACGATTGAATTGCAGCAACAGCTTAGTGTGCTTCAGCAGGGCCATCCTTTACTGTTTCCGGATGTAGACGCGCGCACAGTTGCTACGGTGATCGCCGACTGGACCGGTGTACCGTTGTCTTCACTAATGAAGGACTCCCAGACAGACTTGCTGACGCTTGAAACCCAGATGGGAAACCGCGTTGTCGGGCAGGATTATGCGCTAAATACTATCGCACAGCGGTTGCGGGCATCAAAAACAGGACTTACTCCGGAAAACGGCCCACAGGGTGTTTTTCTGCTAACTGGACCAAGCGGAACCGGGAAAACGGAGACGGCGCTGGCCCTGGCTGACATTCTCTTTGGCGGTGAAAAGTCGCTGATCACGATTAATCTGTCTGAGTATCAGGAGTCGCACACCGTGAGCCAACTCAAGGGCTCACCTCCGGGGTATGTGGGTTATGGTCAGGGAGGGATCCTGACTGAAGCAGTGCGAAAACGCCCCTATAGCGTGGTATTGCTGGATGAAGTAGAAAAAGCGCATCGCGACGTCATAAACCTGTTTTACCAGGTATTTGACCGCGGTTTCATGCGAGATGGTGAAGGCCGAGAAATTGATTTTCGCAACACCGTTATTTTGATGACTTCCAATCTTGGCGGCGACGCTGTGATGCAGATGCTGGAAGAACAGCCGGAAACCACGGAGTCCGATCTGCACGAGCGGCTGCGCCCCCTCTTGCGCGATCATTTCCAGCCGGCGCTACTGGCTCGCTTCCAGACTATTATCTACCATCCGCTCAGTGAACCTGCGTTACGTACGATTGTACAAATGAAACTGGATCAAGTTAGACAGCGATTACTGCGTCACTACGGCATCACTACGACGATATCTGAGAACCTTTTTGATGCCCTGACAGCCGCTTGCCTGCTACCGGATACGGGGGCGAGGAATATTGATAGCCTGCTGAATCAACAAATCTTGCCAGTGCTCAGCCAGCAGTTGTTAACGTATCTTTCCCGGCAGCAAAAACCTCAGCAGCTCACTTTGAGTTGGAGTGATGAAGAGGGAATTGAATTGATAATTGATAATTGATAATTGATAACGAGTGAAAAATAAAACCCAGAGATAAGACTAATGCTGGGTTTTATATTGTACTGGGATATTCGTTGCGCAACAGGACTAAATATGGATGGTGCTAAAGAGCTTGCCAAAGATATGCTCGAAGCTATTAACATTGATGATTCTGGATTTATAGCTGCTTTGACAAAAGGGCTTATATCATTTCCGGTGAGTATGGGATATCTGGCCTATGATTTTATGGATACAGAACATCACAGAGCGAATGCTGATGACAAATACAGGTTTGCCAGACTTATTAATAAAGTGGGGTTTAATAAGGAGTTGATAGGTCAGGTTGTTGGGGTTTTTATTAATGATTTTTCTTCTCGACTGGATTTTTCTGTAATGGTGGAAAAAATAGTTGGGGATAGTGCCGGAAGGATGATTTTTTCAGAGCTAACTGGCGTTAAAATTGGGTATGTTATTTCTAATCGGTTGGTCACGGCATTTTTTTCAGGTGCTTGTATAGGCTCGCTTCTTACGTTGGGAGCGGAGGTATCCAGGGCAATCTATACATCTCGCTATCTTGCTGCAAGGAGTCCTGGCCATTACCAAAAATTGAAAGATATGGGAGACCTGGATCTGCTTTATTTTCTGATAGAAGATCTTGTTTCACCTTTTGAAAAAGCAATTGAGCTTCACAATACAAATGAGGTTTTTTTTAATGAGGTTTGCCAATGTTTTCTGGATGGTCTGGGAAGTTTAGAGAAATAGTAATATATTTAATGTATTATTTTTCATATCTGATGGGTAATCTATTATGCATGTTTGGCATTGCCTTTTCTATTTGGTTTTTTTTTGTTTCTAACGATGCGTTTCGATATTTATGGGGCGCGGGAAATATTTTATTGATTGTTTTAGGGTATTTTATGATGAGATTTGGCTGGCCTCATGTGCGTAGTAATTGGGATGATTATCTGTGATTTTTTAGTTAATGGGAAATTGTGTTGGTCAGTATTATTATGGTTTTATAAGTACGTAAATATATTTAATTAAATGGAGTTAACTCTATGAATATGGAACTAACAACATCACGGCCCACGCTTAACCGCTACAGCTTAACGATTCCTTCATGCCCGCATGCACTGGATGTGGTGCGTTTTGAGGGGCTGGAGCAGTTAAGCGTTCTCTACCATTATTCTGTCCGATCTACTTGTAGTATTGAGTTTGAGTTAAGAGCTAATGATGCTGGAGTTTAATAATGAGTAAACGTAACGATATTATTGAACCTTCTGAGTGGACATCGACTCGTAAAACAGGGCTTGTTTATAGCGAAATATTGGGATGGATAGATATAGGCCATGCACAGGGAAGTGATATCAAAAACCTGATGATAGATATAAAACGAGGTGAATCAGGCTGTGATGGTTATTATGAAGTCGCTTATAGCCAAAAAATGTTTGTATACCATCGCCAGTTTGGTACAGGAAAGTTTGTTAAGTGGCGTATCAAACAAGGTTTATCTGCATGTGAGAAAAACAGCGTTGCGTTGGCCATGATGATGACGACGGCGCGCTTGTTTGAAAGTTTGCAAGCTAATTGGTGTTTTAGTTGGTATACCGACAGTGGTTTTAGCGGAGAGGATCTTACCTCTGATCTTTTAGGCTTCTACAGGGCAATTCTTCCCTCAGACTACCAGTCAAGACTAAGGTTAGTCAGTAAAGAGCGAGCACTGAATCGATGGGATTTTTATGGGCCGATAGGCAATTATAAGAATAAAGGATTTTTACCATTACTGTTTCCAGCCCCGTCGGATAATTGTGCTGTTCATAAACCCTATAAAGGGAGTTTGCCTTCGTTTATGACATGGGTGCAGCCGTGGAGTGATTTCACTTCTGGTCGGGTACAAGTGATCAGCGGGGATGGCGGTTATTATTCATTTTTGTCGAGGTGAATGGTAATGAGCTACTATAAAATATTACTGGTGACTATTGCTTTGATTTCCTTGTCACCTCTTTTAATACCCTGGCCAGATAAATTAGAATATCGGGAAAGTGATTTTTTTGATTACTATTTCTACACAGATGTTGATATCAAGCAGGCCCCAAGGATCTCAAATAATTATTATTTCGAATATATTTCTCCTGAGGGAAGTACTCGGGAAACAAATCTTATTATTTTTCACGGTGGTGATGCAGAAGTTATTCGTAATTATCTAACAGGTCTTGGTTTTCATCTTTATGATTATAGTGATAATGGTAGGGAAGAGCTTTGGATATCTAGCGATAATCTTCGATTTACTTTTTCCATTGTCACAAATAAGAAAGCGGATATAGTTGTTTTAATAAAGACAATGCGTTGAGAGTAACTTTTACTTTCTGAAAATAGCTCTTTATAAAATTACAAGGGTTAAATATATGGGAATGTCCGAATCACTGGGTGGTGGGATGTCATTTATATCTGAAAATACGTTAAACCGTTATCAATTGTATATCCCTTCATGCAAGTCTGTACTGGATGTTATTAATTTTAGTGGTACGGAGGAAATGAGTTCGCTGTATCGATATGTAGTTCATTTTTCCAGCAATGATAAAGACATTGCAGCAGAGTCGATACTTAGAAAATCGACTACATTGACCATGGGAATAGGGAGGTTAAGTGAGTTAACTGCCCGAAAAGTGGTACATGGTATTGTGACATCTTTCCATCGTATAAGTGGTTCAAAAGACCAGGCAACCTATCAGTTAATCATTGAACCTTTTGTCGCGTTGTTGAAAAATCAATTTCGCACGCACCGTTTTTTTATAAATATGTCAGTTCCGGACGTTGTTAGTCAAATTTTACAGGAGCATGGTTTAAAAGACTGGGAATATAATTTTGATTTGGCAATGGAATATCCAAAACGAGAGCAAATTAATCAGTATCACGAAAGCGATCTGGTTTTTATTGAACGTTTGCTCTCTGAAGTGGGAATATTCTTCTTCTTCAGGCTTCAGCCTGATGCTGGTACTGAAGTGATCTATTTTGCTGATAAACAAAGCGCATGGAAGTTTGGCAAAACATTACCGCTGAATAGTCCCTCCGGAATGAATGACAATGGTATCGACTCAGTCTGGGATATTCAGTTCCACCAGTCTGCGGTGCAGGCATCGGTTACTGCTGGGGACTATAACCATCGTCAGGCACAGAAAATATTATTTTCTGCACAAGCCGATATGACTTACGGTGACGGTGACGGGGTGACTTACGGGGATGTTTACCACTATCGCCCGCGCCATCTTGAAACGGGTGATAAGGTATCTCCATCGCCTGAGACAGGGAATTTTTGGGCTCGTCTGGAACATGAGCGTTATCTCTCCTCACAAGCCACAATCACTGGATTATCAACCGATGTAAGCCTCAGCCCGGCTCAGGTCCTGAATATTACGGAATCCACACCTGTCCCAACGCTTCCTGCCAGTGTGTGTAACAGCTTGCTGGTTACGGCGGTTTCATTCAGCGCAAGCCGAAAGGAAGCACTACAAGTGGTGTTGATGGCGACCGTTTACAGTGAAACGCGCTGTTGGAGACCTCCACTAAAACCGCGGCCAGTGATTAGCGGCACGCTAATGGCACGTGTTTCAAGCCCGAAAAAGAATGATGAATATGCTCATTTGAATCAGAGCGGGCTTTATTGGGTTAAGTTTGATGCGGATCGTGATGATAAACAACAGGGCTACGAAAGTATGCCAGTACGCCTTGCCAAACCTTATGGCGGCGACACCTACGGTATTCACTTCCCGCTGATACAGGGTACAGAAGTGGCGGTGGCGTTCCATGAAGGGGATCCGGACCGGCCCTACATCGCCCATGCGCTGCATGACTCCCGACATCCTGACCACGTGACGGAGGCAAACCACACCCGTAACGTCATCCGCACGCCCGCCAATAACAAACTGCGCATGGAGGACAAACGGGGCGAGGAGCACATCAAGCTCAGCACTGAGTACGGCGGGAAGACGCAGCTGAACCTGGGGCATAACGTGGATGCGCAGCGCGCGCTGCGGGGAGAGGGCGCGGAGCTTCGCACCGACGACTGGGTGGCGGTACGCGGCGGTAAAGGGGTTCTGATAACGGCAGAGATGCAGGCGGAAGCCGTGGACCGGATGCTGGAGATGGACGGTGTGATACGTCAACTGGAGCAGGCGTTGTCGCTGGCAAGGAGCCTGCAGAGGTCAGCGGAGACGGCAAAGGCAACTGCAGGAGACACAGCGAGCCAGCAGGCGCTGAATGATGCACTGGAGGAACTGGCTCAGCCGGGTCTTATTCTGCATGCGCCTGCGGGCGTAGGGATGATGAGTGCGAAGGCCGTGCGGGTGTCGTCTGGAACGGACAGCGTGGGAATAATGTCGGGGCACAATACAGACATCAGTACCGGCAGGTCGTTTACGGTAGCGGCGAGCGATACGGTGAGTCTGTACGCACAGGAACAGGGAATGCAGCTGTATGCGGCAAAGGGAAAAGTGGATATTCAGGCCCAGGACGATGAAATGGGTGTGACGGCGAAGAACGATATTACGGTAAGCAGCACAGAGGGGAAAATCACCGTGAATGCGAGCGAGGAGCTATTGCTGAGCTGTGGCGGGGCGTATATCCGGCTGAAAGGGGGATCAATTGAACTGGGATGCCCGAAGAATATCCTGCTGAAGTCGCTGAATGTGCAGAAATTGGGAGCTACAAGTCTGAATATGCCAGTAGAGGAGTTGCCGCGAGGTTATAAAGGTGGGTTCACTATCACCAGTGAAAAGACCGGAGAAATAATGCCTTATGTTAGTTATCGACTGACGACTTCTGAAGGTGATGTATATGACGGGATTTCAGATGAGAATGGTCAGACGATACCGGTATACACAGCAATACCCTCCTCTGTAAAAATTGAATTTCCGGACAGTAAAACCAGCGATAAGGAATGATCCCTGTGAGTGAAACCAAAACATCAAATTCTGGTGAGTTTGGCAATGCAACTGCGCCAGAACAAAAGAAGAATTGGATCGAAATACAGCTCATTGATGAACAGAGAAAACCCGTAGCGAAAATGCCTTATATGGCGGATAACGATCCCACGTATAAAGGTGAAAAACCGGCTTCTTATAATGGGGTAAGTGATACGAATGGTATTATTCGTATTGAAGAAATACCCCGTTGCACACTGATTCTAAAGATCCAAGCCCAGCCATTGGCTGATGAAATGGAACAGCGGCCACTAAACACTGAACAAAGAATGAGTTCCGAAACCAGGAAAATGAATGGATTCGGGATTGATGAAGAGACGGGATGTATTATCTATCACGTTGTTATCGGTAATCTTTGCGACAAAGCTCCTGCCATGCCATGGTGGGATGAGCAGTATAAACAACATAATAAATATGTATGGGGAAAGGAGGGGGAGACAAGTAAATACCAGGATGAGCAAGAGAGACAATACCAGAATGAGCATAAAATATCCCGCTATCCAGAATACCATTTTCCCGACCCTGATTTTTCTGGGTTGAAAATTGCGGCGCTTCATTTTAATGCCAGAGTATTAGTAGAAATTTGTCCATTTAGATCGTGGAACTTATTGCTGCATAATACCAAAAATTATTCAATGGTGAACGCTTATAATCAGGGTTTGATGGCCAACTTGACCTATTCAAATAGCGATGATTTTTTCAAATTCTTTAATGGTTTTATGGATCTATCATCAATTCCTAATCTTGGTAATGGTCGCCAATTATTTTATCCCGTCGTTATCGATGTACCTTTCAGCAAGAGTTACAAAGGTGCTGTGTTTCTTGATACCGCAGAATTGTTAAAAGATACTCTTCAGATTGAGGGGACAGCTTTTTTTACCAAAGATAATAAATGTATGGAGTTTGCCGATACGCAAATATTTTATATCTATGGTGATGATGATATGATAGTGGGTTGGCGTGGTTCACAGGAGTTTCAGGACTGGTTAAGCGATTTTACGTTCAGGCCCATAGTAACCAGCACCCGGATAGATGACAGCAAAGTGCCTCAACAACTGCTGCCGGAGGGGTTTGTCCATAAAGGCTTTTGGGATGCGTTCAGTATTGCGAAATATGTTTTTGATGACGAGTTTTTTCTTCTGCTCTCTAAAATACAGAATAAAAAATCAGGTACCAAATCATTATATATTTGCGGCCACAGTTTAGGCGGTGCATTATCACTTATTCATGCCACAGAGCTAAAAGCGTGGAATCCAATCTTGTATACCTATGGCATGCCCAGAACGTTTACCATGAGTGCCATAAAGAATATGGCGGAGATAGTGCATTACCGGCATGTTAATGACGCCGATATGGTCACTTTTGTCCCGCCGGAAGCGAAGTTGGATAACGATTTGTATGACTATTTTGGTACTTTTTTTGGCTTTATTGCGTCACTAACACAGTGGGCCTATTCAAAGGTTGTGGATGACAGCGAATGTTTTTTACATCACGGCAATGTGGTGGTTTTCTTCCGAGCGGAACAGCACTATACCTGTATGGCGCCTTCTTTAGATAGTGATGGTGGGGTTTACCGAAAGACACAATATGTTAAAGCACTGTATGACAGCAGCAAGTTTTATCTTGTTCCGGCGTTAGATTCAGGAACATATTCTCAGGCCGAGAAACTCCAGTCTCAATATACCAAGCTGTTTCCACCAAACGCTAATCCGCACCAGGATTCGTTTATTAACCCCATGCATCACCTGATGGGGGATAAATATATCCCATTCTTAAATAATCAGTTGCTTGAATTATGCGATCCAGACAGGGAAATGCAGAGAAAAAGAAAGAGAGAAAGGTTTATTAACCGTATTGAACCTTACAAAGGTCCGGTAACTGTCTGTGAGGATGAAAGACAGAGGAATTTGCTTTTTAGCAAAATTCAAGAAGAAATGTCAGGCACATTATTAATATCACAGTCTGCGGAGGGCGGGAATAATGCGTTATTGCGATTTAAGAAATTCGCTGATGAAGATGAAGAACTTTAAGCTTCTCTTGTCTCCTTTGCTATTCTTAGTTCTTTCTGGATGTGACGGCAGTTTCATTTTCTCCGATGTCAGAAAAGTCACTATAGCAATGGATACGCCGGACCTTCTTGAGAAACCGTGGTTCTCCGTGACTTACCATTCACATAAATGCCAGCGCACCCGGCGTGATGGTGATTTTAAAAAACACTACGAAGATGATTCCAGTGTCACTACCTATGAGCCGGAGCGGGAAAAGAACAGTAATATTTATAGTGTCACGATGCCGGTGGAAAAGGGCTGGTACTGTGACTGGAAACTGAGTAATGTTGAATTTAAGCTGAAGTATAAAAAAGGGAATAAATTTTATGATGGAAAACAGGATTCGGCCTTTAAAAGAATAATATTCCGATTTGATGATCATCAGCCTGGTGCAACGAATGGATTATCTGACAGTAGGTATGGTAGAAGGGAAGTAATTAATGAAGATATTTACCCATTTAAGATTGAACATCATATCGTTGGGGATTTTAATGAATTAAGGTTTACTGGTCGAAGTTTTTTTTATACATACAATTTTGAACGTGATGTTGAATATATTATTTTTAAGCCAACTATACATTTTAATGAAGTGGTTACCTGGATAGATCCTTTAAGATGGGGGCATGGCGAACAGGTAAAACTGCTTTATCCGGATGGTTCAGTCGATTTTGGTGAAACTGAACCTGATTTTGAACGACTGCAGAAGATCAGGCGCGAGCGCCAACAAACAAGTAATTAATGCAATATTCAAGCATGAGAAATTTTACCAGAATAAGTTAATGACTGTATCTTATCTTCTGAAGCAAACGTAACCATTCTAATTCACCTCAGGGTAACCGGGGAATATGTAATTTATGAAACATCTACGTACTTATATAAAAATAAAACACAATAAATTTCTATTTCTCCCCGTATTTTGTCTACTGCTGTCCGGATGCGACGATAATTTATTTTCATCCGATGTCAGAAAGGTCACTATAGCAATGGATACGCCGGACCTTCTTGAGAAACCGTGGTTCTCCGTGACTTACCATTCACATAAATGCCAGCGCACCCGGCGTGATGGTGATTTTAAAAAACACTACGAAGATGATTCCAGTGTCACTACCTATGAGCCGGAGCGGGAAAAGAACAGTAATATTTATAGCGTCACGGTGCCGGTGGAAAAGGGCTAGTACTGTGACTGGAAACTGAGTAATGTTGAATTTAAACTGAAGTATAAAAAAGGCAGTAAAATTCTTGTGGGAATTGATGACACGATCTTTGAAAGAATCACGTTTGTGTTTGATGAACATTATCCCCGGGCTACAAATGGACGATCTCAACCTCAGCCAGGGAGGAATAAAATAATTAACGAGGAATTTTACCCTCGAAAAAAGGAAAACCATTTAGTCGAAAATCTGGTGACGCTTTCATTTACAGGACGGACAAATTTCTATGCATACAGGCTTGATAGTGATATTGAACGTGTCATTTTCAGGCCGGTTATACATTTTAATGAAGTGGTTACTTGGATAGATCCTTTAACCTGGGAACATGGTGAACAAATAAAACTGGTTTATCCGGATGGTTCGGTCGAGCTTGGTGTAGCTGAACCTGATTTCGAACGGCTGAAGAAAATCAGCAGTGAACGCAAGGCATCGGCAAACTAACACTCAGTAGAGATAGATTTAGATTTGCCAAAAAATTTAATAATTAATTTAACCAAGGATTATGCCAAACATTGCTAGTCCTTCAATGTTTAGAGTAGTTCCAACATACAATCATTATATTAAATGATTGGTGTTATTATTAAACGATCATTTTATTAGGAGGTTAATTATGTCAAAAGGTTTTGTTTTGCTTGGCGATAAAACAACTCATGGTGGAAGTGTAATATCTGCATCTTCCACGATGTTTATTCAGGGAAAAACGGTGGCGCTTCTGGGGGACATGGTCAGTTGCCCGATACCATTCCATGGTATTAATCCTATTATTGAAGGTTCGCCAGAATGGTTTTCTGATGGTAAACCGATAGTTGTCGATGGATGCCATAGTCTGTGTGGATGTCAGGTTATTTCAAGTGCGCCGGAAGCATTAATAGGATGAAATCATGGGCTGGGAACGCCATAGAATTATCACGCCCGTAGCTCCTGAATCTCTTTCTCTCTGGCGATGGACACTGGTCGGAATTTTATCAATAATAGTAAGTATCTTACTTTTTGTATTGCATGCAACAGATCATCTGCTTTTTATTAATGATGTCAATATCTGGCTGGTTTCACTTTTTCCAGTGTTCCTGTGGTTAATAATTGCTAGTATTAGAGGGTATTTATATGGGCGGGCACTTGAATATTATGAATTTTTGCAAAAAGAAATATTGATTTCTCAGCGGGAATGGCAGTCTTGGGGGCAGCGCTCTATTGTCGTGATGAATAGCTGCGTATTGTTACCAGAGACAATTACCGTTTCGTTTATTGCAGATAATTCCACAAATATTGATAATAAATGTGGTTTAGCTCATCGTATTGACTATTTACCTGGCGTCAAAAATCAAGACAATGCAGTGACTGTTTTGCTTAACAGTATTGCTGAATCACTTGCTATATTACCGACAGCTATTCCTTTGCATGTAACACTTATCACCGATGGTTCAACGGAAGAATGGCATTTACTGCAAAATAACTTTCATAGCATCTGGCAGACAAGTTTCCCTGGCAGGCCACAACCTTCCTCTGTACAGGTAGAAACGGAGTTTCCTTTCTATCAACTGGATACGATCCTGAAAAATGCTGAAGTCAGAAGCGATCTTTTTCTGATTTTGCAATTTAATGGGCATCAGAAATATTCTGATGGAATGGCTGTTTTTCTTTTAGCCAGTGATGATGTTGCGCGCAATTACGGTTTTGAAGGCAAATGTCGCTTATTACGCCCAATGCCCTTGGATAAATCGTGTTTGCCGCAAGAATTAACCACTTTTTTTACTACACAGGTAAGTGCGAAAAAAACCAGGGCGATTGTGTCTGATTACCAGTCAATTGCTTCGTTGAGTACGCAACTTTACCCAATTGCTCATGACAATGGTATTCATTGGCAGGTTGAAAGCACTATCGTTCTTGAACGATTTATGGGGATCCCCGGTCCATTTTCCGGTTGGCTATGTGCTGGTGTGACCGCTGATATGTCCAAGCATCACTCAGCATCATATTTGATCGTTTCTGTTCAGGAACAACAGCCATATATCTGTACCGTTTTACCCTGGAGTGATAATGAATACGACAAGCCATCTGTGGAGTAGGGGAAGTCAGGCTGTTTTGTTTTTGGTAATCCTGGCGGGATTATCATGGCTGGCGAATCGCTTTGGTGAGTATCTGGGCGCAGATTCATCTACGAAGAAATTTCTCTTAGTTGTAGCAACGGTAATTTTAATTATTTTGATTCGCCTGTATCCGCACATCAAGATTTATGGAAGGGAGCACTTGTTTCGCGCAAAAGAGGAAAACGACGGAGTTTATCCTGAAAATGAATCCCGAATAGAGGAAACACTCTCCGGGAATATACGGGTGGGGGAAATTCGTGATGTACTTAAAGATAACTACGGTCGCCGCTGGCGCGCCAAAACGCATATCCTGCTGGTGATGGGGGATGCCCCTCAGGTTGATCAACTGGTACCTGAACTCACCTCCCAGCGCTGGGTTGAAGGGGATGGCGTGGTGTTAATCTGGGGAGGCAAGCTCACTGCAACGCCAGATGTCTCGCTGTTTGATACGATACGCAAACTGCATCGGCGCCCGCTGGATGGGGTTGTATGGGTAACCCATACTTTTCAGCAACATGATGCCTTGCTTCAATCAGCCCCTGTTGTGCCCTTAACTTCACAGCAAATAGATGAGGCCGCCCGCCATCTTCTGGCTGTTTTTACCACGCTTCGCTGGCGAGTGCCGTTATACCTCTGGTCGTTGCATGGCGCTCAATTTGTACCGGATAACGTAACCTTACACTCTGCGACGTGTATGTTCCCTTCAAAATGCACCACGTCTTTATGTCGTTCGCAGTTGACCTCGTTGGCAATGCAGATGGCAGAGCAGGGCACGCAGCAGGTTACGCGAAATCTCCGCGATAACTTCTTACTGAAAATGGCTAATTTGCTGATGCCTAATGCAGAAGCCATCAGCGACTCGTTGTCCACTTTTTTCAGCCCGCATCGGCCCCTGCCGCTGGCGGCGGTAATCTTGAGCCAGTATGCGGAAAGTACCCCATCGCGCGTTGCGCATGCCTGGACGCGTGATGAGCGTTGGCGCGCGTTGCTTGATTCACTCCCTGCGTTACCTGCGGAGCTAAAGGCACAGCGCACAGGCCGTTCAGGGATTCGAGTGCTGACAGTCGGTACAGCCGGTTTGATGCTGCTATGGGGCGCGGGAATGGCGGTTTCTTTCCTGGCTAATCGCAATATGATCACCGAAAGCCTGGACCAGGCGAGACTGGCCGGCGGTCCGGATAAACCGCTCGCCGAGCGTCTTACGGCGCTATCCGCTCTTCAGCAAACGCCGGGCATGCTTCGCTGGCGTCAGCAGAATGGCGTGCCGTGGTATTACCGCTTTGGCTTGAGCCAAAATGATGCTCTGCTGGATGCCCTATGGCCGCGTTATACGCGTATTGCTATTCCACTACTGCGTGATGAAGCCGCACAACATCTCACTCAGGAATTGACGGCGTTAACGAGACTGGCACCGGATAGCCCGCAGTTTGCAGCTCGGGCAAAGATCGCCTACAACCAGTTGAAAATGTATCTGATGCTCTCCCGGCCCGAACAGATGGAGGCGTCATTTTTTAGTCAGGCGCTGATGCAAGACTGGCCAGAGCGCGCAGGCATTTCGCGCGCATCATGGCAAGGCGTTGGACCGGGGCTCTGGCAATTCTGGGGAGAAAACCTTCAGGCGCATCCTGAATGGAAAATAGCGGCCGATAAAAATCTTATTAGCCAGGTGCGAACGCTGTTAATTCGTCAGATGGGGATCCGCAATGGCGAAGCCGCCCTGTATCAGAAAATCATTGAACAGGTGACTCCGCATTACACCGATCTTCGTCTGGAGGACATGACCGGCGATACTCGGGCAGACCTGGTATTTTATACCCGGAGTTCGGTTGCTGGCGTGTATACCCGCCAAGCCTGGGAAGAGGAGGTTTTGCCCGCCATAGAAAAAATCGTAAGCAACCGCCGGGAAGAGATGGATCAGGTGCTGGGGGATGAAACGCACTCTGCAAGCGACCCTCTCTCTCCACAGGCGCTAAAGGCGCGTCTTAGCGAGCGTTTCTTCATAGATTTTGCCGACAACTGGCTGGATTTTCTCAACAGTATTCGCTGGAAGCGCACCCAAACGCTGAGTGATGCCATCGATCAACTCACATTGATTGCAGATATCCGTCAGTCTCCTCTGGTTGCGTTAATGAATACGCTCGCCGTTCAGGGACGTACAGGGTTTACCGGGGAAGCGTTGTCGGACTCACTGGTGAAGTCGGCAAAGGATCTGTTTAACACCAAAGAGAAACAGACCATTGACCAGCATGCACGGGAAGAAGGTCCTATGGCGAGTACCTTCTCGCCAATCCTGGCATTGATGGATGAACAATCGGCTGGGCAGGATATCAGCCATCTGAGTCTGCAAACCTACCTGACCCGGGTAACGCAGGTCAGGCTGAAACTCCAGCAGATTACTAACGCTGCCGATCCGCAGGGAATGAGTCAGGCCCTGGCGCAGACGGTATTTCAGGGCAAAACCGTTGATCTCACTACCACGCGTGACTATGGAAATCTGGTGGCTGCCAGTCTGGGGCAAGCATGGAGTGGATTTGGTCAAACAATGTTTGTTCAGCCGCTGGAGCAGTCATGGCAGCAGGTGTTGCAGCCAACCGCGGCGGGTCTGAATGCGCAATGGAAGGCGCTGATTGTGAATGACTGGAACAGCGCATTCGGTGGACGTTATCCGTTCCGTGATGTCGGCAGCGAGGCTTCCCTGCCGCTGCTGGCGCAATATCTGCGAAGCGATAATGGCCGAATTCAGCATTTTCTCGAAAGTCATTTAAGCGGTGTGCTGCATAAACAGGGAAGTCACTGGGTTGCCGACACGGTGAATGCTCAGGGACTGGTATTTAATCCTGCGTTCCTCGAGGCGATGGACCAGCTCAGTCAAATTGCGGATGTCGCTTTTATTCGTGGAGAAGCCGGGATTCGTTTTGAACTGCGTCCTGGAACGGCACGGGATGTGATGCAGACAGACCTCGTGCTGGATGGCCAGAAACTCACCTACGTTAATCAGATGCCAACGTGGAAAAACGTTGTCTGGCCTGCCGATACGCAAGCGTCAGGAGCAACCCTAAGCTGGGTGAGCACGAATACGGGAACCCGAATCTACTCAGATAACCCCGGTACCTGGGGCTGGATAAGACTGCTTGAGAAAGCGGAGATAACTGATAATGCTGGCGTGAGCAGCGGTTTTAACCTGCGCTGGACTGCGCAAGATGGATTGCCGCTGAACTATACCCTGCGCACGGAAGCGGGTGAAGGTCCCCTTGCATTACTCAAACTCCGCGATTTTGAACTACCCGAAGCAATTTTTATTGTTAGCAGCAAGCTTTCCTCAGAGGAAGAAGAATGAGCGCTCTGAATCGTCTACTGGCCGCCAGTGCGGATTCGACAGATGAACAACAGCAACTGATGGAACAGGCACAAACGCAGACTGCGCTATGGCAAAACTGGTTATTGCCAATTTCAGCAGCCAACCCGGGGGGTGACGATCCGGGCTATGACGATGATTTTCAGCGCATGCGGGAAGAGGTGAATAAACTTTCTGGCGCACAAACGGATCTCATCATTGAGCTTGCGGAAAAACTCCTGATCAACACTTGTAAGGATGTCCGTGTTGTCACTTATTACACATGGGCGCGTTTGCACCAGGATGGTGAGTCCGGCCTGGCGGATGGTCTGATTTTGCTGGCTGGCCTGATGCAGCAATATGGCGATACTCTCCATCCCTTAAAAGCGAATAGTCATAAAGCCGCCCTCGAATGGTTAGCAGGCGGGCGGATGCTGGATAGTCTGGCGCGATTCCCGGAAGTTTCACGACCTGACGCGCAACGGATCGCCGGTGCGCTGATGTTGCTGGACCAGCAATTTAATCAGCGAGAGGAGAGCATTCGCCCAGGGCTTGGAGCGCTGTATAGCGCGCTGGAGAACCGTCTGGCCCAATCAGGCGGTGCTCAGGCATTGGTACCACAAAATATCAGCACCCAAACCGCTCGGTACAGCGCAGATACTCCCGTCCTCAAAAGTATTGCCTCGGGCCGGGAGTTACTGGAGCAGGCACGGGTGTTGGCCAAATACCTGGCCGATCAGCCAGATGGCTGGCTGGCGGCGCATCATTTGATGAAAAGCGTGCGGCTCGATACGGTCAGCCAGCTTCCTCCGCCAGATGGCGCCGGACGTACACGTCTGGAACCGCCCAAGAGTGATTACCGTGCGCAGCTTAAACGTCTTTATTTGCAGCAAAGCTGGACTGAATTGATTGAGTTAACTGACAGCTTATTTGTTGAGGGAGTGAATCATTTTTGGCTTGATGTGCAGTGGTACCTTCATCAGGCATTAATGAGGGCTGGGTCGCCATGGGATAAAAATGCCGGGATTATCATCAGCGATCTGAAAATGTTGCTGCATCGGATGCCGGGTCTGGAAACGCTGGCATTTAACGACGGAATGCCCTTTGCCGATGACGTCACGCGTGAGTGGATCGCCCGTGAGGTGCTGCAGGAAAGTGACTGGCAGACGGAAAAAGTCACTGCGGCTACCGCAGGGGCGGACGACGATATCCTGCTACTTGAAAGCGAGGCCTTGGCGCTGGCGGATAGCGAAGGCGTTGAAGCCGCGCTCGCCTGGCTTCAGGCTCGCCCCGGCGTGATTTCACGTCGACAACGCTGGTTACGCCAACTGTTGATGGCTCGCCTGACGGAACAATGTGGGCGCAACGATCTCGCGCTGCATTTGCTTGGCGAGTTGAATGCGACAGCACACTCTCTCACCCTCAAACAATGGGAGCCTGAACTGCTGTTTGAAGTAAAAGCGCGACGGCTGAAACTTCTGCGTTTAAAAGCCAATCGCAGTGAAAGTGACAAAGCGCGTCTGATGCCAGATATGGACTTACTGTTGTCCGGACTGGTAGCCATTGATCCTGCCAGAGCTGCCGTCTTGTGTGGCTAAAACAAAATAAGCGAACTGTAAAATGGAAGACTTAACTCTGCGTTATTATGACGCGGAAATGCGTTATTTAAGGGAAGCGGCAAAAGAGTTTGCGCAGGCGCATCCGGATCGTGCAGCCATGCTGGATTTGGATAAAGCTGGTATTCCCGATCCCTATGTGGAGCGATTATTTGAAGGTTTTGCATTTTCGATGGGGCGATTGCGGGCCAAAATTGACGATCATCTTCCTGAATTTACCGAAGGTTTGATGAGTCTGCTGTGGCCTCATTATTTACGTACCATTCCTTCCTTAAGTATTGTCGAGCTTTTACCTGATATTGATGTGCTGAAAATGAGCGAGAGGATTAACGCGCGGTTTGGCGTATTGTCACAGCCCGTCGGTCCTAAAAAAACGGTATGTCAGTATCGTACTACACAGCCCGTCACGCTCAATCCGCTGTCTGTCACGGCGGTGAATATCGATGCGGAACCTGACGGACGCTCGGTCATCCGTATGCGAATAAAGTGCAATCCACAGATGGACTGGTCGCAAACTGATCTGACGCGCCTCAGTTTTTACCTGAGTGGTGATGCACCGGTGACCCATGCGCTGCACCTTGCTTTGACAAAGCGTCTGGCCTCTCTTTATCTGAGGCTCCCCAAAAGCGTAGAGCGTATTCGACTGGATGGTTACTTTTCACCTGGCGGATTTGCCAGTGAAGACAGTTTATGGCCAAAAGGCGATACGGCGTTTGGCGGCTGGCAATTATTGCTTGAGTATTTTACGTTCCGCGAAAAATTTATGTTTGTCCATCTTAACGGTCTGGAAAAGATAATGTTTCCTGCTGGTATAGATTGCTTTGAAATAGAGGTGGTACTGACTCAACAGTGGAATTCTGAGCTTCCTCTGGGGAGTGAAAATATTCGTCTTCATTGCGTTCCGGTGATTAATCTCTTCACTATGGAGGCTGATCCACTGGTGGTTAATGGACTAGAAAGCGAATATTTGCTGCGTCCGCGCAGGTTGCAGGATGGACATACGGAAATTTATGCAGTCGATGCGGTTTCTGGTTCACAGCGAACGCATAACGCCGTCTATGCTCCTTTCACCAGTTTTCGCCATAAGGGAGGCATGATGCGCCGTAACGCGCCAGAGCGTTATTACCATACTCGCGTCAGACGCGGCGTATCCGGATTATATGATACATGGTTGATCCTTGGAGGAGATGCCTGGGAGCGGGATCGTCTTGCTGAGCAGGAAACCTTGTCATTAAAAGTGACTGGAACAAACGGTCAACTACCCAGGCGAGCTTTGCAGAGTTCATTGCTCAATCGCTGCGAGCAGATCCTCCAGACGCCGATTGCCGTGCGCAATCTGTGTAAGCCGACACTACCTGCTTATCCTCCAGCAGAGGATCGTTTTCACTGGCGAGTGTTGAGCCACCTGGGATCCAGCTTTCTGAATATGATGGCTAGCGCAGAAGTGCTCAAAGGAACGTTGTCCCTTTATAACTGGCAGGACGATGAGCTTAATTATCGTCGTCTGGATGCGATCATGGATGTTCAGCAACATGAAATACAGCGCTTTGAAAAAGGATTTTTACTCCGTGGGGTGGATATCGAAATAACGCTTGATGAGAACGGATTTACCGGTGAGGGCGATATTCATCTGTTTGGTGAAATGCTTAACCGCTTTTTTGCGTTGTATGCGGATATTCACTTATTTAATCAGCTTACTTTAATCATACAGCCGGCAGGGAAAAGCTTGCGATGGAAAGAGAATCACAATCAGCGACTACCCGGCTGCTAAATAGCCTTGGTGAAAACCTACCCCGTACTAATTTTTATCGTTTCTGCCAGTTGTTGGAACAGTGGAATCCACAAGCGCCAAGTCCTGGAAGCCAACAAAGTCCGCGCTTCGATACCATTCGTTTTCGTCCTCATCCCGGGATGGGGTTCCCGGCGGGGGAGCTAAAAAATGCAGAATATGATCCGCTACAACCCATACTTCCACCAACGGTTCGTGTCACTTTTATGGGATTGTATGGCGTGGAATCGCCGCTGCCGACAACCTATCAGGATGATATTGCCCAGCGTCAGGAAGGTTCGGATGTTGCTGCTGAGTTTCTGGATATTTTTAACCATCGCTTAATTACGCAGTTTTATCGAATCTGGCGTAAATACAGCTATCCGGCGACCTTCCGCCCAGGCGCTACAGATGAAACATCACAATATTTACTGGGGTTGACCGGGTTGGGAATTCGGGGATGCGCCACGCAAACCGAGGCTCCGTTATCGCGTTTTTTGGCGCTGTTGGGAATCATGAGAATGCCAACGCGTACGGCGGAAGGTATATCCGCGCTGGTATCTTTATTATCGCCAACAACAAATATCACCGTGACTCCTCATGATAAGCGCTTAATCCTGCAGGATAAGCCGTTAAAAATGAGAACGCGGCAACCCGTTAGCCTCCATTCTCGCCCGGTGATGGGACATAGCGCTGTAGATATTAACAGCCAGGTGCTTATTACTCTTACAACGGATGTTCCCGATGAGGTTCGCGACTGGTTACCGGGCGGCCAGCTTTATCATGATTTTCTCGCGCTGATGCACGTGTATTTAGGCGCCAGAGTCAATGCAAGGCTGCAATTACGCATTCCTCGCTCGGCGCTTCCGGATGCTCAACTTACCAGTAACAAATGTGAACGGGCAGTACAGCTTGGCCGCACGGCCGTTTTGCGTCTGGATAACCCGGAAGCTAAGAATCAATTTATAACAATTAAACTTGGGCTTTGGCAGAGCCTTAGTCAACATGATCAGCGGAGGGAAGCCGATGAGACTGGCGATTATCGCTATTAATTTTGCCGTAATAACCGTAATGACCAGTGTGGTCACTGGATGTGGTCTGACACAAAAAGTATCTGAAGGCACGGTGTCATTAACGAAGTCTATTTTTTATAAGGAAATTAAAACGCTGCATTTGGATCTTTCCGCCAGAGAAGGCGCTAATAAAAATGCGCAGGGCATAGCGCTTTCTACGGTTGTGCGTATTTACCAACTCAAAGATCGTAAAGCGTTTGATTCGGCTAATTATCAGTCTTTATTTGAGCAAGATAGCACGGTGGTGAAAACAGATTTACTGGCTCAGAAAGATGTTTTGATACGTCCTGGTGAAAGTGTAACTGTCGATATTCCACTCGAAAAGGAAGCGCAATATGTTGCCGTAGCGGGGATGTTTATTTCTCCCGAACAGTCTGAAGATTCATGGCGCGTGGTATTACGCCGTGAAGATCTCGATCCTGATAAGGCGCGTGTGCTTGAATTAAATACCCGGACTCTGGCACTCCTGGCGCAGGAGGATGAGTAATGGTCAAGCAGCCGTCTCTTTATGACATCTTATTGGGTAATTTTTCCGGTGGTTTCCCTTTGCACTCGGTCAGTGAAAACACGCAGGTCATCTTATCCGTCCTGGATAATATGCAGCGCATTTTGAATACTCGTGCCGGTAGCCTCAAACATTTACCCGATTACGGTCTGCCGGATATGACCAAAATCCTCCAGGGAATGCCAAGTACGGCACATCAGCTTATCAGCACGCTTTCTCAGGTTTTGTTGAAGTATGAACCGCGGCTAAAAGGTATTCAGGTAACGATGCAGGAGCAGGAAACGCCGGGGCATTTGCGTTATTCCATTGATGCTGAACTGCAAGACCTTGGCATTGTTCGCTATGGTACTGATTTTACCCCTGAGGGGCGGGTTCTTATCCGTCACCTTAAGAGGCAGGGTTGGCTTGAGACTGGAGTGTACTGACATGGATAAGTATCGCATCAGCACCGGTGGTGACCCGCGTGCTTTCACGGAGTTCGGGTTGTTACGCGATGAAATCAGCAAGCTGACTCACCCCGCGCGCCCGGACGTTGACTGGCAAAAAGTTGAACAGTTAAGCCTGGCATTGTTTCGTCATAACGGCGTCGAACTGCAAACACTGTCCTGGTACACCGTCGCCAGAATACGTAATGCGGGACTGGAGGGACTTGCCGAAGGCACGGAACTTCTGGAGGCCTTACTGACGCACCACTGGAATGCAATATGGCCACAGCAAACCCATGCCCGCGTTGAGATCCTGGCATGGCTGTCTGTTCGCTTACAGCAAGAATTGCGTACGCTAACGCTGTCATATGCTGATTTATCAAAGGTGTATCGGGTTGAACAAAGTTTAAAACATGCCTGCGCAGTGCTGCAACGGCTTGAGTTGAAAGCGCTTAGTAAACTGGAGGCTGTCGTGACCTGGATGCACAATGCAGCTTTGCGTCTGGAGAAATCCGAACCCGATTCGGGATCGGCCATTGTGATGATACCGGCTTCAGATGCAACAAATAACGTTGTGACGTCTTTGCCACAACTGGTCTTTGTGGTTAATGAGCCAGCGTCGTCCGGGCAATCGAGCGCAGCGGTTTTAGCGACCAAAATCGATCATGGAACCCGACGCATGTGGCTGGGGTTTGCTATCGGTGTCATGGTTACAGCAGTGGTGAGTACCGGCGCTTTTCTTGCTATCAACCCTATGCGAGCCGACGGATATGAACTGGTTAAGCCATTGCCACAGGTGCCGACGCCTGAACAATTGTCCACATTGAAGCAGTCCTCAGATTTGCAGGGGAAGAAGCAAGATATAATTGCTGCAACGCAAGAGCAATTGGACGTTTTACATCGCTTGTCACCTTTGTGGTCGCGGGAATACGCTGCATCATTAGCGCAGCAGTTAGTCACTCTGTGGCCGGAAGAATCGCAGACGACAGTAATCGCGAGCAGCTTACAGAAACAGTTAACTACGGAAGCGTTGCCGGAAAGTGCTCTGCAAAACTGGCATCATGCCCAGCAGGGGCTGGAAGCGTTAACCGCCCAGCTAAATGCGCTTGATGAACGCAAGGGTAAATATCTGACGGGGTCGGAGTTGAAATCAGCCATTTTCACTATCCGCCGCCAGCTTGACCAAACGCCGCCGACAGAAGAATTGTTGCGTCAAATCGATGAGGAATTAAAAAAACAGGGGAGTGTGTCACCCGCTTTGTATCAGCAGCTCGATATACGGCTTAACCAGCTTCTTAATCGTTATACGCTGCTGAAACAAAATGCCATTCGAGGGCGGTAGCACTGGAAATAAGCCAACCAGAGATCATCAAATGAGTCAGACGTTTATATTAACTTAGTTAATGATCTTCGTTATAAAATCATGCAAAAGAGTCAGCGCTTTCGCTGATTCAGGCGGATTGTATGCCTTATTATAAGGATCGCAAAATCCGTGACGGCTGTTGAGTATATGAAACGATACTAGTGGATACTGACGGAGTTTATGCTGGAGAAAGTAAGGATCATAGGCTTCTTCATATTTCGCCTGGATAACCAGTGTTGGGCTGTTGGGCATTATATCAGTATAATCACGTATACGGCTTCCGTAGAAACTGACGATACCATCGCATTGTGTATTCTCCGAACAAAGCCATGCTAATGTCCCTCCAACACTGAATCCGACGATTATTATTTTTTTATAATGATCACGTATTCTTATCAGTAAATCGAAGATCATTGATGTATCGAATCCGCAGAACTTCATAAAATAATCGTATGCCTGGCTATGTTGATCGTATGAGAAAGGTTCTTCGCGGTTCAAAAAATTGGGGCAATATACATCAAGTCCTGAATTGTGAAGTTCTTTACATACTTGCTTGATATGATTATTCAATCCATAAATTTCATGTAAAACTATCACAGCATTTTCATTTTTAGATAATAGAGTATACATCAACTGTCTCCAATAGCTTTTAACTATCTATTTTAATAATAAAGTTTGTCAAGGGTTATCACCGGGCGTAAATTTTACAACCTCCCTGAAAATCTCGTTACCAAGGATCTCGAGCTGATTCATTACCTCATCACTGGCCTGTTCCATTCTTTTTAACGCCAGGGACATATGCTCATGGTCGCCAGAAATCGAATACTCGATTGCAAGAACGCCGGAATTATGTAACATCTGGTGAGGGTCCTCCAGATTTTTAAATCCCGTTAAATGAGCGAAACATCTTCCAGTATCACCGTAATACCATTTCCCCAATCTGCACTGACTATATGATGTCAACGTATCATCTAATTTATTCTCGGTAAGTTTTTTATATAGATCTATTTTCCAGATAACATGATCCATTTTAATGATACTTAAAAATAGTAAATTTGATATGTAGTCAATAATTGACTTCATTGCGGCTGATTTTTCAATTACACTTTTAATAGAAAAAACAACTTCATTCATATGCTGAGTGATTTTCGTGATTATTGCTAGCTGTGCTCTGATGAATCCCCTAATGATTTTGGTAAAAATCATTAAGTTAAGGTGGATACACA